>ERZ1740059.49-NODE-49-length-57345-cov-6.440653_pt1 | contig 57345 bp, 57 predicted proteins | sample MGYA00581744_ERZ1740059 | MGnify/ENA primary metagenome ERZ1740059 (study PRJEB43018, sample SAMN04849738) | marine metagenome | isolation source: floating plastic debris | place: Pacific Ocean | collected 2008-08-28 | study: EMG produced TPA metagenomics assembly... | reverse complement strand
TTTTTTGTCACGTTCATTTTTCTGGAAAGTACAAAGCGCCGGCTGGAGCGTTTCCGCCAGCGAATGGACGATTTTCGCGAAACTCTCGAGGCTGAGATCGCTCGTCGACGATAGAGCTGTCCACCACGCCTGATACTGTTGCTAAACCACCAAAAGCTGAAATCATCCGGGCGTGGTGCGCATTGATGCCTCCTAGCGCATAAATCGGGGTTTTTTGGGTCAAGCTTATCTGGCGAAAACGGATGGGCCCAAGAGGGGGACCGGCGCTCTTGCTGCTGGATGGAAAAATCGTCGAGAACAAAATGCCGTCTATACCGGCACGCTCGGCGCGTTTGATCGCGCTCCGACTGTGCGCGCTCGATGTCTGGAAAGCGAAGCGACCGCGCCAGCGTAGAGATTCAGATAATAGGCGCTCTGGCCAATGCACCGCGTCAGCCCCAACGCGCATTGCAAGATGCGGGTCGGCGGAGATGATCAAATAGAGGTTCTGTCGCTGGCAGAGGCGTTTCAAGCGCTTCGCGACAAGCCACCGATCTGCGGCACCGAAATGCCGATAGACAACCCCGCTTCCGATTGGCAACTGCTTTATGATTGGTATTGGATCGTGAATACGATTTGGATCGGTCAGGAATAAGAGCGCTGGCAGATGCGCCGGAAAATGCCCTTCGACCTGCCGGATTGCGGCGTGCCACTTGCGGGCGGAGGCAGCTTGGTGTTTCAACCTCATGATGAGCGTAGATACACAGCCCACGTCGATCCGCGAAGCCCGAAATCGCATTCTTTCCGAGATCGGATCCGATGTTTGTCTGGTTGCCGCATCGAAGCGCCAGCCTGACGGACGAATCGACGCGGCGCTGGCAGCGGGACAGCGCGTGTTCGGCGAGAACCGGGTGCAGGAAGCTGGCGCGCGATGGGCGGATCGCAAACTGAAACGGCCGGATTTGCACTTGCGTCTGATTGGGCCCTTGCAGACCAACAAGGCTGAAGAGGCGGTGAGCTTGTTCGACGTGATCGAGACGCTGGATCGCGAGAAATTGCTGAAAGCCCTGATCAGGGCGGTTGAGAAGACAGGGGTCGCGCCACCGGATTTACTCGTTCAGGTGAATACGGGTGATGAACCACAAAAGGGGGGCGTGCGTGTCGGAGACCTCGAAAGTCTCTTGCGGAAGGCGCGCGAAACCTATCCAGGGCAGGTCACGGGATTGATGTCTATTCCGCCAGCGAGCGAATCCGCCGCACCGCATTTCGCCCTTCTGAAGCGTCTCGCAGACCTGAGTGATCTTGAGGTCGTCAGTATGGGCATGAGCAATGATTACGCGCTCGCGGCCCGCCTCGGTGCGACACATATCAGGGTCGGGACAGCGTTGTTTGGCGCCCGCGACACTTAATCGGAGAACTTCTCAATCACCGCATCGAGATGCGTGGTTACTGCGCTCATGGTCAGATCGCGCCAAGCCGTCATCGGAATCAGATCGGTGGCTTCGTGATCCTGAAGGCTGACATAACCATGCGCGAGCGCCCAGAGCTGGAGTGCGGCTTCTCGTTTTCGCCGCCCTGAAAGGGCTTCAGGGAGAACGCGCGCGACCATTTCGGTGAGACGATTGAAGGCCTCTTCACCGACTGCGATGGCAGTGGATGAGGGCTTGTAGGCTGGATCACCGCGACCGAAAATCAATCGATAATGTCCACGATATTGCGCGGCGAGATCGATATAATTAGACAGTCCCTGCAACACAGCGGCCCGCGGCGACATCATCTCGAGATCGAAATCGATCGCCGTCATCACGAGTTCAAATCCTTCAATGTACAGTGCGTCGAGGATGCCTTGTTTGCCGTTAAAGTGATTATAGATGCCAATCGTCGACAATCCCGCACGCCCGGAAATCGCCCGCACGCTGAGACCGCGGGCACCGTTCTCAGCGAAAATGTCTGAGGCCGCTATTAGGATTTTCGCTTTAGTTGAGGTCATGAACGTATTTCACTTGACTTGATATAACACTGTTATTAACAGACCATAACACCGTTATCAAGAGCAACCTGAACCTGGGAGAGGAACGATGACCGCGGAATCGATTGAAGTTGATTATCTGGTCGTGGGCGCTGGCGCCATGGGTATGGCCTTCGCCGACATCATTCTCACGGAAAGCGACAAGACTGTCCTGATCGTGGATATGCACCAAAAGCCCGGCGGACATTGGAACGATGCTTATCCTTTTGTCACTCTGCACCAGCCGTCAGCCTATTATGGCGTCAGCTCGAAAGAACTGTCGAAAGGGATTGTCGATACGATTGGGCTGAACAAAGGGTTGCAGGACCTCGCCACCGGCCCGGAAATCATGGCCTATTTCGATGAAGTGATGCGCTATCAATTCCTGCCTTCGGGGCGGGTCACCTATCTGCCCATGAGTAAGTATGAAGGCGATGGCAAGATCAGCGCGCTGACCTCGGACAAGTCCTATGCGGTGACGGTGCGCGAGAAGATGGTCGATGCGACCTGGTTGAAAACCACTGTGCCCTCGACCCACACACCGAATTTCGAGATCGGGGAGGGCGTCAAACTGATGCCATTGAACGATCTTCCGTCGATCATGGAGCAACCATCGCGCTATGTCGTCGTTGGTGGCGGCAAGACTGGCATCGATGCGATTGTCTGGCTGCTGGAAAATCATGTCGATCCTGATCACATTCACTGGGTGCGGCCGCGCGAAGCCTGGCTGATGCGCCGCGAGACAACGCAGCCGGATGCGCAATTCTTCGAAGCGACCATGGGGGCACAAGCGGCACAGATGGAAGCCATTGCGGCGGCAGTATCGATTGACGATTTGTTCCTACGCCTCGAATCCGCGGGTATCTTCACACGCATCGATCCGGATCTTGAGCCAACCATGTTTCATGGCGCGACCATATCTGATCCTGAATTGACCGAGCTTCAGCGCGTGAAAAATGTCATTCGCAAGGGGCGAATTCAACGCATTGAAACGGATCAGATCACTTTTGAGCAAGGCACGATGCCGAACGATGCGAATACGTTGTTTGTCGACTGTTCAGCCGCCGCCGTCGCAAACATGGAAGAAACGGACGTGTTCCAGGGGGACACCATTCGATTGCAGACGGTACGAACGGTCCAACCTGTCTTTAGCGCCGCCTTTATCGCTCATGTTGAGCTCACGCGCGACGCTGAGGAAGAAAAGAATCGTCTTTGCCAGGTTGTGCCTCTGCCCAATCACGCGACCGACTGGGTCCGCATGCAAAACGCCTTCATGATGAATCAGTATACTTGGTCACAGGAGAAGGATTTGCGACAATGGCTGGTCGAGAACCGCCTCGACGGCTATTCGCAGCTTGTTGCGAGCGTTGAGGAAGGCGATGTCGAGAAACTCGCCATCATGAAACGGCTCCGCGATAACGCAGTCCCTTCGGTCATGAAGCTGCAGCAATTTATGTCAGAAATCGCCTAGTTCAGGTCCGGGTCTGACCGGTCGACGACGAAATATCCGCGCCGCGGATTGAAGCCTATCATATCAGGCTGTGGGTGTTCGGCCGCGTCGACGGCGTCGTCATAGGTCGCATAGGGCCCATGTTCGCCGGTTTGCGTGACAAGATAAAACGATCCCAGCTCGGGGCGTTCAGGCGCATACTCAGTCAGCTGAAACATTAGCAGCCTCCTTACAGAGCCCGCCCCGGCCGAGTTAAGGTTTCATTGATTCGTGTGGCCGGAATGTGTTCAAGCCAATGGGTTGGCGTTCATCTAGTACAGTATCTGGATATAGCTTTCCGATGTGGCTGTTCTCAAAACCGCACGCATATAGTCGAGCGGTATGGCCACGCAGCCTTCGGTTGGACGAAAGTCATCGTGTGACAAGTGAAAGAAGACGGCGCTGCCGCGATCTGGCTCGACTGGATCATCATTGTGTGACAGTTCGACAATCAGGTCATAGACATGATCATCTCGCCACAAATTCTCGTGACTGGCACCGAAGGGTAGCCGAACAGGTCGGTTATAGAGGGGATGGTCAGGCGCGTCGCACCAGCCGTCCTGCGGGGTTAGCGGGACGACCGGCAGGGTGGTCTCTGGCCGCGAGGTGCGATCTGGTCGGTAAAAGACGCGCTTCATGCGCCATTTGCCGAGGGGGCTCGTGCCGTCGCCCTCGCGTTTCTGGGCAGCGCCGATAACCCCGCTCCGACCGAGCGCGCACCTGCAAGTTATGCCATTGCCTGAGAACCTTCCGCGCGCGGTGGCAGTAAATAAAATTTCAGTCACGCGCTGCTCTCCTTTTTGTGACATCCGCTGAAGAAGCGTGTAATGAAGTGTTTGGCTTCATTGACTATTTGGTGGCCACAAGACAAGGGAGAAAGTCATGGCTGTGACCAAAACCATCCTGCTCGTGGACGATGATAATGAGCTGCGCGAGGCGCTCGCGGAACAATTGGATCTATATGAAGGCTTCACTGTGCTGCAAGCCTCCGACGCCGCGCAAGGCGTGAAGATCGCAGAGACTGAACGCACAGATCTGATTCTGCTCGATGTAGACATGCCCGGCATGGACGGACGTGAGGCTTGCAAGGTGATGCGGACCCGCGGCGTTCGCGCGCCGATCATCATGCTGACCGGACAGGATAGCGATGCTGACACCATTCTCGGCCTGGACAGCGGCGCCAATGATTATGTCACCAAGCCGTTCAAGTTTTCAGTCCTGCTGGCGCGCGTTCGCGCACATTTGCGCAGTTTTGAGCAAAGTGAAGATGCGACCTTCGATGTCGGGCCCTATGAGTTTCGTCCAAGCATGAAACTGCTCGTCAAGGAAGACGTTCGTAAGATCCGATTGACCGAGAAAGAAACCAATATTCTCAAGTACCTCTATCGCGCCGGTGGAAAACCGGTGGCGCGGGAAGAGCTGCTCTCGGAAGTCTGGGGCTATAATGCAGCGGTCACCACGCACACACTGGAAACCCATATTTACCGGTTGCGCCAAAAGATCGAACCGGATCCGGGCAATGCCCGGCTGCTGTTGACGGAAGCGGGCGGCTATCGTCTGTCGCCTTAGGCAGACCGCAATAACAGCCCGATCGTTTGCGCGCTTTCAGCGCCAATCTCACTCAAGTCTTGTTGAGTGGCGCCTGCCTTGGCGCGCGCAGAGAACGCAATCAGCGTGTTCGACGCCATGCGGGCCGCCGCCTCAATGCGGGAAGAATCACAGTTGGGGAAGGCCTTCTCAATTCGCTGGCGCATACGCGAATCGACCTGATCGATGCCAAAATTGAGGCGGGCCTTGATTTCGGCCTCATCGACATGCGCCGGGGCCGTACCAAAGATCAGGCAGCCCGGTGCCACATCGCTGTCGCGGTAATAGATGCCAAGCATGGCATCGAAGAAATTCGTCAACGCGGCTTCCAGGTCGCCCTCGGCTTCTAGCTTTGGCAAGGCCAGCTCCGCCGCATCCTGACCGAACGCATTCATCGCGCCGACATACATCGATAGTTTATTGCCAAACGCCCGATACAGGCTGGGGCGACTGAGCCCTGTCGTCTCGGACAATTCATCCAGAGAAACAGCGGCATATCCCTTGTCGCGAAAAAGTTCGACGACAGCATGCATGGCGGATTGCGTGTCGATGGACGCAGGGCGACCGCGTTTGCGAGGAGACTTTGTCATTCTGTACCGTTTCGCATTTAATTCTTGACGCTTTCCTAAATATGTACGAAACGGTACGAAATTACAAGAAAACGGAGCACAGCATGCTGATTCAATCTCTCGTCTATCCCGGCTTCACCACGCTTGATCTGATCGGGGCGCTTCAGCCTTTGTCACAGGTTCCCGGCACGACCACTGAGATTGTTGCCAAGATTGAGGGCGCAAATCCGACCGATTCGGGTGCGGCCATCATGGCAGATGCGACCTTCGAGACGGCGTCAGCCAATCCGGATGTAATTCTGGTGCCGGGCGGCGGCACACCGGCAATTGATACACTTGAAGACGTCGCAACGATGGAGTTTCTGGCCCGCCAGGGCGAGACGGCGACCTGGGTGGTCGCGGTCTGCACCGGATCTTTGCTGCTGGGCAAGGCTGGTTTGCTCAAAGGTTACAGAGCCGCCAGCCACTGGGCGGTGATCGATACATTGGAAGCTTTCGGCGCTACACCGGTGCACGATCGCGTCGTGATTGACCGCAATCGCTGCACGGGCGGCGGGGTCACGGCGGGCGTGGATATCGGCCTTACCGTGGCGGGACAACTTGCCGGCGAAGATATGGCCAAGGTGATTGAGCTCATACTGGAGTATAATCCTGCGCCGCCCTTCGGCACCGGCCACCCATCCATCGCAGATGAGATGACGCTGAGTCTGGCCCGCGCGGGGTCCGAGTCAGCGATGCAGCTCGACCGTATTCGGGCGATCGCGGCGACTTAGGAAAAAAAGGCTGCAGCCCCAACGAACGGAAGGAAACGCATGTTGTTGGGGGCTGCAGCCGAAGTGGGCAAGCTATAAGGAGACTCAAGCAGCCTGCCGAGAGGTGGGATCTTCAAGACGAGTTACTTCAAAACTCAGCCACTGATAGTGCGTTTCGAGCCGCGTAATGGCGGGGATATCGATCTCTGGGCGCGATGCAAGTTCCTCGCGCCAGGCCTCAATCACGCGCACTTGCGTTTTCAGCCAGCATATCATTGCAGTATCATCGAGCGGCAAACACATTAGCGGTTCTCCTGTTCCTTTTTGAGAATAAATCTCAATCGCAAGATTCTGGGTATACGCATAGATATGCAATTGCAAGTCATTATCAAAAACTTTGCATGTGCCCATGTATTTTGGCGAGCGGCGTTTTTGCGATGCCCGCTGAAAAAGCGGGCGTTCTGGCCGACATTCAATGTCGCGCCTCAGAAGCCATCCTTAAGGAACTTCTTCCTCAGGCGGCGAATCTGACAGTCGATTGATGCGCTGAGTGATCTCAGAAATCCGCGTCAGGCTTTGCAACGCCAAAGGCAGCATCACGGCGGATTCTATAAACTCATAGGAATAGGTCACGATCGAGAAGATCTGGCCCGGTGTTGCCGCCAGTTGCGTCGCTGCAAACCAGAGATTGGTGCCAAGCATCGATAAAAGCACGGCAAAGATCAGTCCATAGACGATCGCTTCCGTGTCCGACAAACGAATTTCGTGCCGGCGCAGAGCCAAAAGATGCGCGCCGACAGCATCGTAGAGCCTGGATTCGAGCGCCGCAACCTGTAGTTCGGATAGCGCGTTCAGATCTCCGTTCAATCTGAAGAAACGTCTGCTCGACAGGCCATAAATTATCAAGGCTGCTAGGATCGCGCCTCCGGCTGTGCCTGCCAGAAGACCATGATATGAGAGCAAGACCACCAGAGACACAATCACTTGCAGCAACGCCATGATCACAATCGGTGCTTCTGTTTCGAGAAAGCCAATCAATTCGCGACTCATATTGAGGCGCGCATTGGTCGTTGCCACCTGTCCCATCTCGGCTTTAGCGGCGACAGCTGCGCCCAGTTCGACGCGCATTCGCCCATATGCTCGTGTATCATAAAGCCGCCTGCTCACGCTGGTCAGTAACAGGATCGACATCGCAGAAGCCAGCCACAAAAAGGGACCCCACGTATCGTTGAGAAATCCATCAATCGACTGGCCGATGAGCAAGGGCAGCGTCACCAAAATGAGCGTTTCAAGCAGAGTGAGCGTCCAAGTCACGCTGACTTGCAACCAGAACGCTCGAACGATGGTGGTCAACGAGAGTTTCTTGTCTGCAAACATAGGGTCCTCACAGCACAATGAGACAAATGTGTCTCATTGTGCGAAAGTTCAAGCGTTGCGAAGACGAATTGTCGCTTAAGACTCGAGCAATCTGGACAGATCGTCTTGCGTATTCACGTTGAAAAACGGGTCTCGCGATGACAGTGTTGCGTATTCGCAATTCTGCGCTCCGCACGCAGACGCCCAGTGACGTGCAGCTCGTGTTCCAGTTGAAATGTGCACCTCGAGATCCGGTTTCAGAGAAACAGGCCAGATCCCATGCAAAGCATGGATACGACCCTTGCATGTCGCGACTGCGGGAGACGAGGCGGCGAGCAATTGCTCAACATAATCATCGGGCAAGTTCGGTGTATCGACCGGACTTGTGATCACGGTCTCACGGCCAAGAGCTTCGGCCCAGCTGAGCGCGGCATGGAGTCCGGCCAACGGACCGATATCCTCTTGAATGAGGTCGGGCAGAATCGGATGTAGGGCCAATGAGAGCGGGCCATCATCCGGTGCGTTCACGGCAATCGGCCCAGTGGTCTGCGCTGCCAGGCGCTGAATCATGAGATCAACCAACCGCGCCCCCCGAACGCGCGCTAACGCCTTGTTAGAGCCAAACCGTCGCGACTGTCCGCCAGCTAGAATGACACAAGGTATGTCAGGTCGGGCTGTGTCATCCGGGTTTTGCATTTCGGTACGACCTCTTGCTTAGACGCATGCTGTGCACATGCACATTTCTTGAGCAAATTGATCATGGTTCTGATCAATATTCCACGAAAATCATTTTCGTGGCGGCCTGGGCTATGGCACGGGATGACCGCAATCCGATTTGCGGCCATGTTGCTTTCGTCAAAGCCTGCTCGGTCGCATCCGATGTTGGATGCTCGTTTCGATGATGGAGGCTATGCGGTGCCCCGCTCGCGGCGGCATGCGCTGAGAGTCTTTCCAGTAGCTTGGCCCTTTAATCGAAATCCAAAAGAGACAAGCCATGACCTCCATGAAACCCAAAACCTGGGCTGCAACAGCTCTGTTCGCCGTCCTCAGTTCCGTCACAAGTGCCACTGCGGATGAAGAAAAACCGAAAAGCGACCTCGATGCTGCGATCGAAGCCATCAAACCGATCTTCAATGCCCGTCTACGCTATGAAACCGTTGACCAGGACGGCTTTGCAGAAACTGCAGATGCGCTGACTTATCGATTCCGCGCTGGATTCGAAACAGGTGAGATTGCCGATACCAAATTCCTGATCGAATTTGATCACATCGAAGACATCGTCGATGACTTTAACTCCACTATTAACGGCAAAACGACGTTTCCGGTCGTGGCCGACCCGAACGTGACCGAGCTCAATCGATTACAGCTGACCAATAGCTCCATTCCGGATACAAAACTTACGCTTGGCCGACAGCGCATCATCCTTGATGATTCCCGAATTGTCGGAAATGAAGGCTGGCGCAAGAATGAACAGACAATCGACGGAATGCGGGTGCAAAATACATCGCTTGGCGAACTCGCCATTGATGTCAGCTACATCAATCAGATCAATCGTATTTTTGGGGATGATTCTCCGGTTGGGGTTTGGGAAGGTGACACGGTGATCATCAATGCCAGTCATCCTTCACCGATCGGAAAGGTGACGGGCTTTGCCTATTTGCTGGATATTGACAATGCAGGCGGAATTTTCTCGTCCCAAACCATTGGCGCACGGCTCAATGGCGCACAAAAACTCGGCGAAGGGAAACTGACTTACATCGCCTCGTACGCGCAACAGACGGATTATGGGTCCAGTCCGTTTGATTACAGCGCCGATTACGTCCTGGCGGAGGGCACATATGCTCAAAACGGCTTTTCCGCAGGCGTTGGGTATGAGGTATTGGGGGGCGATGATGAGCGGGCCTTTCAAACGCCATTGGCCACCTTGCACAAATTTCAGGGTTGGGCTGACAAATTTCTAGCCACTCCGATCACTGGAGTTGAAGATCTGTACGTTAAAGCTGGTTATGCGCCCGGGAATGTAGGACCCTTCAAGGGAACGAGATTCCTAGCAGTTTATCACGATTTCTCGGCAGAAACCGGTGGCGTAGACTACGGGTCGGAAATCAATTTGCTGGCAACGGCAAAGTGGAAAAAGCTGGGCCTAACGCTGAAGTATGCGGACTACAATGCTGATGAGTTTGCCACCGACACTCAAAAACTCTGGTTCCAGATCGACTACGCCTTCTAGCGTGTGCGAACCGTCAGGCAGAACTGCCACAAGCGCGGTTCTGCCACTTCGCGTCTTGCTGGTCGATGATGATGCCGAGCGTGCGAGAATGGTTGAAGAAGGCCTCGCCGAGAATGCGGTCGTTACCCTGGCGACGCAGATTCACGGCCGGCCTTTGCTCGACCTGATCGCGCGGTTACAACCCGATGTTATCATTATGGATTGCCAGTCGCCGGACCGCGACACAATCGAAAGCTTGCGCCAGGTCGCGCAAAGCAATCCCAAGCCGATCGTTATGTTTGTCGAGGAAGAGGGATCCGCTTTCATGCAGGACGCCATTGAAGCAGGCGTCAGCGCCTATGTCATTGACGGGCTGAAACCCAATCGCGTGCGACCGTTGATCGATACGGCAATGACCCGGTTCAAGGTGATGGATGGTCTTCGCTCAGAACTCAAGAAAACAAAGGATGATCTGGCCGCGCGGAAAGTTATCGAGCGCGCAAAGGGCCTGTTGATGGAACGACAACAAATGACCGAAGATCAGGCCTTCAGCGCCATGCGGGACATGTCACAGCAACAAAGCAAACCGATCAAGGAAGTGGCGGAGAGCGTGATCGCGATCTTCGATTTGATCGGCACGGATAAGAAGACGGTCGACTGATGAAAAAGACACCGCTGAAAATTGGATTTGCTCATTTGAGCGATTGCGTCCCGTTGGCGGTTGCGAAAGAGCGAGGTGCCTTTGAAGCGCACGGTCTCGATGTGACCTTGCAACGTTTTGAGGCTTGGGCGCCGATGCGTGATGCGCTGGGTATGGGGGTGATTGATGCTGCGCATATGTTGTCCCCCATGGTGGTGGCGTCTGCGGCTGGGCTCGGACCGTTTCCAAATCAATTCACAACCGCCTTCACGATGAATCTCAACGGAAATGCGATCACGGTGTCTCGGGCCCTGTATGCCGCAATGGAGCAAACGGCGCCTGAAATCCTTCTACGGCGTCCGCTTTCGGCGGCTGCCCTGAAGCCCTTGATCGCGCAGCGCGCGGCTGCAGATGAACCGCGGCTGACCTTCGCGCATGTCTATCCGCATTCCATGCATACTTACGAACTTCGTTACTGGTTGGCTGCTGGTGGCGTGGATCCGGACGAAGATGTCGAACTGGTCGTGATTTCCCCAGAGCAAATGATTGATGCGCTGTCCCTTGGTCAGATTGACGGCTACTGTGTCGGCGAACCGTGGAATAATGTGGCGGTCGTATCTGGCATTGGGCGCACACTCATAACATCGGCCGAGATTTGGTCATCCAGCCCAGAAAAGGTGCTCGCTGTGCGGCAGGATTGGGCAATGACGCACACCGAATCTCATGCGGCGCTGATTGGTGCCATGCTGGAAGCCTCGGCCTGGACGGATCGCCCCAGCAATCGCGTCACCGCAGCGCAAATCATGTCAGATCCACAATACGTGAATGTGCCTTTCGACGAACTGGTCGGCTCAATGACCGGAAAGAACCGTCAGTCGGGGGGAACCCTGCGAGAGGATATGCCCGACTTTAACGTTTTCCATCGTTATGCCGCTAACTTTCCATGGCTCAGCCATGCCAAGTGGATCCTGGCTCAGATGATCCGATGGGGACATGCACCAGCCAATCTGGATATTGATGCGGCTGCCCGCGCGGCATTCCAGCCGACTTTCTATCGCAAAGTCGCTTCGGAACTCGGTGTGGCGTGTCCTAACCGCAATGAAAAAGTTGAAGGCGCGCATAGCTCGGCCTGGGTGATGACGGATGCCTCGGCTCCGATCGCCTTCGCGCCCGATCGCTTCATCGATGGCCGGATTTTCGATCCAGAGAATATCAGTGGCTATCTTTCAGGCTTCGGTATTCGGGCGAGTGCGCCTCGCCTGAGTGAAGCAGACAAAGGTCAAGCCGTTACGCTGGCGAGTTAGACCAAGGTCCGCTGAACGACTGAATCCAGCTCGGAATTTGCTGCAGCCAAGCTATAGGGATATCGGACCAGCAAGACGGCCGGGTTCTGAATGCTATGTGTCTTCGCGTCCAGCGATAGCCGATCGAGGCGGGTAGTGATAGACCGCATCTCGGCTTGTCCCGCGCGTTCGACCCAGTCTGCCGGCGCCGCGCCCGGAACACCGCACGACATCAGCGCCGATTGAATCCGCCAAGCCTGCGCGACGCCCATATAGAATCCCATACAAGATCCTGGCTGGGCGAGTTTGCTCCAATCGGGAACAGACAGGTCTTTCGCAGTCCGCGCCGTGGTCATGGTGAAAGACTGAATTTCGGCCCGCTGGGTTAACCCGATTTGGGCATCAGACGCCGCCGCCAGCGCCGCGGTGACGCCCGGAACCAGTTCAATGTCCGCGTCCAGCTCTGCGGCTATGGCCAACTCTTCTACTGCGCGTCCAAAAATCATGGGGTCGCCTGATTTTAGCCGCGCGACGTTTCGACCAGAGCGCAAGGCGTCGCGGATGCGCATATTGATATCAGTCTGTTGACGACCGCCATCGCCGCAGCGTTTGCCGACATAACCGGTTTCTGCAGCTGCGCTCACAAAGGTCAGAATTTCTGGATCGATCAAGCGATCATATAGAACCAGATCCGCGGTTGCGATTCGATTTGCAGCTCTGAAGGTCAGCAAGTCAGCGGCGCCTGGGCCACATCCGATCAGGGTGAGTTTTCCAGGCATCATACCGACTCCTCATTCACGCACGTCGCATGCTTGATCTTGTGTTCAGAAATCAGTTTTTTGAGTTCCGGCTGACAGGATCCACAATTGGTGCCGGCTTTGGTGTAGGCGCCAAGAGCAGAAACTGACATCGCTCCGCCATCGATCGCATCAATCAATGTATAGCGGCCGACCCCTTCGCATGAGCAGACAATGGGTCCGGCGCTGTTCCCCTGAGCTGAGCGCCCCGCTAACAGGCTGGCTCGAGTGTCCATGTCCAATGCCGCAGACAGAAGGCTTGCGAGATACGTTCTGTCGGCCTCAACCGGGCCGCACGTCGATACGATTACAGCCGCGTCTAAATGGTCATCTTTGAAGGATGCGGCGCGAATGCCGCCACCCGGGAGGCTAAGATAACTGTCCGGGGCATTTCCAAGAAGACTTTCAACCTGCGCGCTGCATGTGCCGAAACCGGCATATTCAAGACGCCACCCGCCATCGGTGCGCGCCAGGCACCAATATGCCAGTTCCGAAAGCTGCTCGGGTGTGGGTTCGTCTCGGAATACCCCGAACCCGAACCAGTCGGGCGATAGAGACTCCACGCGCACTGGTGTGAATTTGCTTTCCTGCTGGCCGGAGATCGGATCATGCGCGGCACCAACCAGGGCATCGATACGCCCCTCGGAACTGAACCGTTCAGTCCAGTGCATAGGCGCGAAAATGTCGCCGCGTTGAACACGATCTGTGATGACGAGTCGCATGACAGCCGTTCCGGTTCGACTTGTTAGTCTGACCAGATCGGCATCAGTGAAATGGAGGCCTGCGGCGGTCGCCGGGTTCATTTCAACATAGGGTTCTGCCAGATGACTCGATAATCGTCCCGTCTTTCCGGTTCGAGTCATTGTATGCCAATGGTCACGGACTCGACCCGTGTTCAGAATAAGCGGGTAATCCCGATCAGGTTGAACCTTCGCCGGGCGAAACTCGACTGCAATGAATCGCGCCTTGCGGTCGGGTGTGTAGAACTTTCCGTCCTGGAAAAAGCGATGCTGACCGCTCACGTTCTGACCAGGTATTTCGCGCGCCGTCGGAAGCGGCCATTGAAATGGCGCCAGCGCATCGTAAGCAGTCTGCGAAATGTCAGTATGCGCGCTGATGTCAAAATCGCGGGCATCTTGATTCTCCAGTCCGGATAGCGCCGCATGTTCGCGATAGATTTCATGCGGGGACGCAAAGGCGAAACCGTCGAACCGCATTGCCGATGCCACAGCGCAAAGCGCCTGCCAGTCATGGCGCGTGTCACCGGGCGCGTTCAGGAAACTTCGTTGCCGGGAAATACGTCGCTCGGAATTCGTCACGGTCCCTGTTTTTTCGCCCCAAGTCGTGGCGGGCAATACAATATCCGCCACCTTCACCGTATCCGAATCGCACGCGACATCGGAAACGACCACAAGCGGGCATTTCGCTAAGGCTGTTTTGACTTTGTTCGCTTGTGGCATCGAGACAACAGGGTTTGTCGCCATGATCCAGATTGCTTTTATCCGACCGTCATGAACGGCATCAAACATATCGATCGCTTTCAGACCCGGGCCCTGGGTCATGTTCGGGGCGTGCCAGAATCCGGCAACGCGATCGAGGTCCGCTGCGGAATGATCCATGTGTGCCGCCAGCTGGTTGGCGAGGCCGCCTACTTCGCGGCCACCCATGGCATTTGGTTGGCCCGTGATTGAGAAGGGGCCGGCACCGGGTTTCCCGATGCGCCCGGTCAATAGGTGCGTGTTGAGAATGGCATTGACTTTGTCGGACCCGGCGGACGATTGGTTCACGCCCTGTGAGTAGACGGTCACCGTCTTGTCGGTATCTCGAACGAACTCGAAAAAGGTGTTCAGGTCTGTTTCAGTGAGGCCCGTCAGGTCACCGCAAAGCGGGTCGGATATTTCGCACGCCGCGATCAGGGCCTCGGATAGACCATTTGTGTGTTTGCCCACAAACGTCTCATCCAAGGCCGAGGATTGTGACAGCTTCCAAAACAACCAATTGAACAGCGCGACGTCCGCGCCCGGTTTAATAGGGAGGTGCAGGTCGGCTGCTTCAGTGGTTGCAGTCTGCCGCGGATCGATCACCACAAGACGCGTCCCTCGAGAGGCTTTTGCTTCGAGCACGCGTTGATGCAGTACAGGATGACACCAGGCGAGGTTGCTCCCGACCATGACAATAAGATCAGCCTGATCGAGGTCTTCATAGCAACCTGGCACCGTGTCCGTTCCAAACGCGCGTTTGTGACCGACAACGGAAGACGCCATGCAGAGCCGTGAGTTGGTGTCGATATTGGAACTGCCAATGAATCCCTTCATCAGCTTGTTGGCGACGTAGTAGTCCTCGGTCAGGATCTGGCCCGAGACATAGAAAGCAACACTGTCCGGGCCATGTTCCGCAATCGTCTTCGTGAACCCACGGGCTACTTTTTCAATGGCCTCGTCCCAGCTGGCGCGGGCGCCGTCCACGGATGGAAACAGAATGCGATCGTCCAGGCTCAACGTTTCGCCGAGCGCCGCGCCCTTGGAGCAGAGGCGGCCGAAATTTGATGGGTGATTTGGATCGCCCCGAACATCCGCATGCGTGCCATCGCCGGATGGTTTGACGAGAACGCCGCACCCCACCCCGCAATAGGGACAGGTTGTGGCAGTCTCGCCGTTTGCGCGGGGATCGAAGGGCATCAGTCTAAAGGGCCAGTTTCACCATCACGCGCCCGTCACTGACTTTTGCGGGATAGGTCTTCACACACCCTGCGTCGGCGCCTCGAGCTTGTCCGGATTGCAGATCGATTACCCAGTTGTGCAGCGGGCAGGTCACGCCATGATCGTGAACGATGCCTTCCGAAAGCGGTCCATTCTTGTGCGGACACCGATTGTCGATAGCATAGACCTCTTCGGTGCTGGTTCGGAAGATCGCGATCTCGCCCGTGGTGGTGTTAAACCGTCGGGCGCCGCGAACCGGAATGTCCTCCAGACCGCAGATGTTCAGCCAGTTCTCGATAGGGTGCATGCCGTCCATGATCCTTACTCCGCGGGCACCAGGGCCTTGAACTCGTGTGCATCAACACCGCCGGATGCTCGTTCGGCCCAGGGATCGTTTTGAGAGAATTTCTGAGCGAATAGAAAGCGCTCATACAAGGCTAGACGATTGTCATTATCCGCAACCACTTGAGCCTGGATCTTGTCCAGACCAACACGTGCTTCCCATTTATAGATGCGTTCGAGATAATGACCCTGCTCGCGGTATAGCTGCAGAATGGCGGCGCAGTATTCCAGTGCCTCGTCCTCGGTTTCGACTTTGCAGAGAATATCGGTACCACGCACTTCCATACCTGCAGCGCCGCCAATATGGATTTCATAACCGCTATCCACGCAGACCACACCAATATCTTTGCAGGTTGCCTCGGCACAGTTTCGCGGACATCCCGAGACGGCAAGCTTGACCTTGTGTGGCGTCCAGCTGCCCCACATCATCTTTTCGAGCTTGATACCTAGTCCCGTTGAGTCCTGAGTGCCGAACCGGCACCATTCCGAGCCGACACAGGTTTTCACGGTGCGCAATGATTTGCCATAAGCGTGACCGGATACCATGCCGGCTTTGTTGAGATCGGCCCAGACCGCCGGTAGGTCCTCTTTCTTCACGCCGAGCATGTCGATGCGCTGACCGCCGGTATATTTGACGGTGGGAATCTCGAACTTGTCGATGACATCCGCGAGTGCGCGCAACTCATCTGCATTTGTCATGCCGCCCCACGCGCGTGGGACGACAGAATAGGTGCCGTCCTTCTGAATGTTGGCATGCACCCGTTCATTGATGAAGCGAGATTGATTGTCGTCTTTGTACTCGCCGGGCCAGGCGGCCAGCAAATAATAGTTGAGCGCCGGGCGGCATTTGGCGCAGCCGCAGGAGGTCTTCCAACCCAATTCCTGCATCACAGCTGGAATGGACTTCAGCTTGCGCGAGACGATTAGGCGCCGGACATCGCTATGCCCGAGATCGGTACAGCCGCACATCGTCTTTACCGCATTCTTTTCGAATGCGTCACCCAGCTTGAAGGCGAGCAGGTTCTCAACGAGGCCCGTGCAAGTACCGCAAGAGGAAGACGCCTTGGTGCAAGCGCGCACCCCGTCGAGATCTGTCAGACCGTCTGCTTCGATCGCAGAGAGGATCCTGCCTTTAGATACGCCGTTACAGCCGCAAATCTCTGCCTCATCCGGCAAGGCTGCAACGGCCTCCATAGGGTCCAGGGGGGTGCCGCCCGCGAAACTTGGCCCGAAGATCAGCGTATCGCGAGCCTCGGGGTCTATTGGTTCTGCGTCCTTGATCTTGGAAAAGAACCAGGCTCCGTCGGCTGTGTCTCCATAGAGAACGGCGCCAATCAGTTTGTCGCCCTCAAGGATAAGGCGCTTATAGACTCCACGAGAGGCATCGCGAAAAATGATCTCTTCGCGATCTTCCCCGTCTGCGAAATCGCCCGCCGAAAACAAGTCGACTCCGGTGACCTTTAGTTTGGTCGACGTTTCAGAGTGAACGAACGCTTGGTCCAAGTCCCCGCAAAGGACAGCGCCGGCAATCCGTGCCTGCTCATAAAGCGGTGCTACGAGGCCATAGCAATGGCCCTCAAACTCGACACACTCGCCAACGGAGAAAATATCAGGATCTGACGTGCGCATGGTGGCATCAACTTTGATCCCGCGCCCGGTCTCTAAGCCGGCATTCGCCGCGATGGCCGCGTTGGGGCGAATGCCGACCGCCATCACAACCATATCGCAAGCGATTTCGGTCCCATCGTCCAGCTGCACGCCTTCCACCTTTTTCTTGCCGAGGATTTGCTTGGTGTTGGCTTCGGTTCGAATGTCGATTCCGCGACCGGACAATTCCTTTTCTAGCAGATAGCCGGCGGCGGGATCTAGCTGCCGTTCCATCAGCGTTGGCATCAGGTGGAGAACCGTGACGTTCATCCCTTGGGCCAATAATCCTGCGGCGGCTTCAAGTCCCAGCAGCCCGCCGCCGATAATGACGGCCCGCCCGCCAGATTTGGCGACGTCCAGCATCTTGTTCACGTCGTCGAGGTCGCGATACGCGAGCACGCCCGGCAAATCATGCCCAGGGATCGGTATAATGAATGGATTGGACCCTGTCGCGATCAACAGTTTGTCATAGGTGACCAATTCACCAGGCTCCGAAGTGACCGATTTCGCGTCGCGATCAATTTCGACAACTTTATGCCCCTTGTGGAGCGTGATCCCGCGATCTGCATACCAGGCATCATCGTGGATGATGATCTCTTCGAATTGTTGCTCACCCGACAGAACGGGGGATAGCATGATGCGATTATAGTTCACCCGTGGTTCGGCGTTGAAGATGGTGACATCGAACTTGTCTGGGGCCAGTTCATGGATGGTTTCGAGCACCCGACCAGGCGCCATGCCATTGCCGATTACCACCAGTTTTTCCCTTTTGGCTGTCATCAGGCAGCCTCCTCCGCGGTGGCGAGCGCCTGTTCGACAACGGCTTCCAGTTCAGGATCGACGTCTTCAGCAGGGGGTGGGTTTGCGCCGCCTTCATAGTCTTCGAGGAATTGCAGCACCTCTTCCCGATAGCGATAATAGTCCGGATGCTCGAGTAACGCCTTCCGGGATCGAGGTCGAGGAATGTCGACTTTCATGACCTTGCCGATCCTGGCATTCGGACCGTTGGTCATCATGATGACTCGATCGGCGAGGAGGATCGCTTCATCCACATCGTGCGTTACACAGGCTGCGGTGACTTTCGTCCGTTGCCAGACCTCCATCAGTACTTCCTGAAGTTCCCAGCGGGTCAGACTATCGAGCATGCCAAATGGCTCATCCAGAAGCAGGAGTTTTGGCGATAGGGCAAACGCGCGCGCAATGCCGACGCGTTGTTTCATGCCGCCGGAAAGGTCCATCGCGGCCTTATTCATGGCGTCGCCAAGACCAACCTTGTGCAGATAGTATTCGACAATCTGCTCCCGCTCCTCCCGGGTCGCGTTTGGGTAGACCCGATGCACGCCCATCGCGACATTTTCCTTGGCGGTCAGCCAGGGAAACAAGGACGGGGCCTGGAACACGACGGCACGATCAGGTCCCGCCGCCGCGACTTCGCGATTGTCGAGAATGACGCCCCCGCGGGAAATCTCGTTGAGGCCTGCCGTCATTGTCAGGACGGTAGACTTTCCGCAACCGGAATGGCCAATGATCGAAACAAACTCACCTTTTTTGATTTTGATGTCGAAGCCTTCGACAACCGTGAGCGGACCTTTCGGTGTTGGATAGACTTTGGACACATCCGAGTATTCGAGGAACCGGTCTTCATTCACACCGCTCGTCTTGGTGGCGTCACGATAGGCCTTAGGCTGGCCGAGCGAAATCGGCACCACATCCGGCAGCGGTGGATCGACCTCTTCCTTCTTTTTGGCAATGCCAACATCCATGAGATAGGCGGTCACGTCACGGCGCAGGCGTTTGAATTCCTCATCATGGTTCATTTGGGTGCGATCGCGCGGGCGGGGCAGATCAACTTTGAATGAGGGTCCATGCGTCGCATTCGGACCTGGATTTAGCGGAATGATCCGGTCGGCCAACAGAATGGCTTCGTCGACATCATTGGTGATCAGAACAACCGTCTTGCGATCCCGTGACCAGATGTCCGTGATCTCATCCTGTAAATTGGCCCGGGTTAGCGCATCGAGCGCCGACAATGGCTCGTCCAGCAAAAGGATTTTCGGGTCCATTGCCAATGAGCGCGCGACAGCCACCCGCTGACGCATGCCGCCGGACAATTCGGCTGGACGCCGGTCCACGGCGTGGCTGAGGCTAACCATATCAACATATTTCTGCGTTCGAGCTTTGCGCGCCTTACGGCTTTCCTTTTCGAACACCGCATCGACCGCCAGCTGCACATTTTGCTGCACGGTCATCCACGGCATCAGAGAATAGGACTGGAAACAGAGTGCGCGCTCGGGCGCCGGGCCAACCACGGGTTCGCCCAGCGCCGTCACGCTCCCCCTGTCCGGGAATTCGAGACCGGCCATCAAATTAATGAGGGTTGATTTGCCTGATCCGGAAAACCCGACAATTGCGAGGAATTCTCCGTCTTCAACGCTGAGATCAATGTCTCTCAGGACGTCCATCCGCTCTAGCCCGTCGCCAAAGCCTTTCGAGACATTCTTTAGCTCTAAGATCGCCATTCTAGCCTCCCTGATTTAGCGGTGCGCGGTATGGGTGAACATGGTCTGCAAGGCGTACATGACGCGATCGAGCAGGAAGCCGATAATCCCGATCACCAGCACCGCCACCATGATCTTGGCAAGCGAGTTGGACGATCCGTTCTGGAATTCATCCCAGACGAACTTTCCGAGCCCGGGGTTCTGAGCCAGCATCTCCGCAGCGATCAGCACCATCCAGCCGACCCCTAGAGACAGGCGCATTCCGGTAAAGATAAGCGGTAACGCCGATGGTAAAACAAGTTTGGTGATCTTGGTGTGGGCCTTCAGCTTCAACACTTTGCCAACATTGACCAGGTCCTTGTCGACGGAAGATACACCGAGTGCTGTGTTGATCAGGGTTGGCCAGATCGAGCAAAGCGTCACCGTGATGGCCGACGTCAGAAAGGATTTCGAGATCCCGCTGCCGGTCGCGATCGAGGCTGATACGACCATGGTCACGATGGGCAGCCAGGCGAGGGGTGAGACCGGTTTGAAGATCTGGATTAGCGGGTTCACCGCGGAATTAAATGCCTTCGACATGCCCATCATGATTCCGATCGGGGCGCCGATGGCGACGGCGAGGAAAAAGCCGAATGCCACGGTTAGCAGGCTGGTCCAGATTTGCTGATAGAAGGTGCGTTTGCCGGTATACGCACGATCAACCACTTCATCGCCGCGTCCGGCTTCCACCAGAGCTGCGTTGCGGGCGTCCTGGCGATCGTAAAAGGCGTCCGCCTTCTGCATCTCCTGCTGGTGGTCGAGATTGAGCACTTCAAATTGTTCCCAGACCTGAACCGGGCCTGGAATCGCGCCCAGCGAAGTCTTGACCTGCGGCGCCAATTGCGCCCATCCGACCAGGAAAACGATGATTGCCAGCAGAGGAATGCCAAGGCGTTCCCAGACCAGCTTCAAATTGCGTTTGACGTCATCTCCAGCCGCCATCATCAGGATAGGTGTGACCCAGGATAGGGCAAAAATATCGAGGAATTTCGAAGCTTTATTGATGCTGGAGAACAGGTTCTCCTTACGTTTCTCTTTGGCGAGATCCGCCTCTTTTGCCGGATCGAGTGTTTCTATCTCGGCGGGTTTCGCTGCAACGGCGCCCATGTCAGGCCTCCCTTATTGCGTGATCGGGGAAGCGGGCCACGCGCTGCGCTTTAGGCGCCCGTGACCCGCATTGAATTAATTGGTCAGTACTTCGCCGCCCTGGACGGTATCACCGGTTTTCAAACCGATGGTGAGACTATCGAGATATGCGTTCGGGGCGCGACCATCGAAGCCAATGCCATCGATGAAATCCTCGGCGGGCGTTGGCGCCTTGTAGCCGTCGCTATCGAATGGGAAATCGGCGGCATCGGCCAAACCGTCATCGACGAGCGATTGCGCTGCTTCGAGGTAGAGGTCGGGCCGATAGACCTTCCGCGCGACTTCGTCATACCAGGCATCAGTCTTCGAATCTGGAATTTGACCCCAGCGACGCATCTGCGTGAGGTACCAAACCGCGTCGGAATAGAAAGGATAGGTCGCGTTGTAACGGAAGAAGACGTTAAAGTCCGGCACATCGCGCTTGTCGCCCTTCTCATACTCGAACGTGCCCGTCATTGAGTTGGCGATCACCTCATAATCGGCGCCGACATATTCTGAACGGGCCAGGATCTCGACAGCTTCAGGACGATTGGCATTATCATTCTCGTCTAGCCAGATCGCCGCTCGGATCAGGGCCCGAGTCAGAGCTTTCGTCGTGTTCGGATTCTCTTCGGCGAACGACGCGTTGATGCCGAATACTTTCTCCGGATTGTCTTTCCAGATTTCGTAATCGGTGATGACCGGCACACCGATGCCTTTGAATACGGCTTGCTGGTTCCAGGGTTCACCGACGCAATAGCCGTAAATCGTGCCCGCTTCGAGCGTCGCGGGCATTTGCGGTGGCGGCGTGACTGATAGCAGCGCTTCAGCCTGGATTTGTCCTGAAACATCATCAGGGGCGTAATAGCCGGGATGAATCCCGCCCGCGGCCAGCCAGTAACGCAGCTCATAATTGTGCGTCGAAACCGGGAAGACCATGCCCATATTGAATGGCTTGCCTTCTGCCGCGTACTGTTCAACGACCGGCTTCAAATATTCAGCTCCAATCGGATGAACCGGGCGGCCATCGTCCATTTTCGGAATGCCTGGCTTCATGGCTTCCCAGACTTCATTGGATACGGTGATGCCATTGCCGTTCAGATCCATTGAGAAAGGCGTCACGATATGCGCCTCTGTGCCAAATCCGATCGTCGCGGCCAGGGGTTGTCCGGCCAGCATGTGCGCGCCATCGAGTTCGCCATCAATGACCCGGTCAAGCAGCACTTTCCAGTTCGCTTGCGGTTCAAGCGTCACAAACAGGCCTTCCTCCTCGAAATATCCTTTCTCATACGCGATCGCCAATGGTGCCATGTCGGTCAGCTTGATGAATCCGAATTTAAGGTCGGTTTTCTCAAGCCCTTCCATGGGAATGACAATGGGGGCGCTTTCGGTCGTTGTTGTGGTGGTGGTCTCGGTCGGGCCAGAGCCGCCACCGCAGGCGGCTACAGTCATTGCGCTGGCGCTTAACGTCGCTGCGATAAAGGAACGGCGGCCAAATAGGTTGTGTAAATTCGTCTTCATAGTCATCTCAATCTCCGATGGAGCCCGCGCTGTTGCGCAAGCAGAATTTCTGAAACCCACTTGCAGCGCGTCACCGCGCTCTACGTGTGGGGAACTCCATCCATCGGCGGATGTGAGACTCACCTGTGACGTCTTCGTCACGATGCCAGAAACCAAACCGAGCCCTCAACGTCTATGCAAATCATGCGGGCCAGATGAGTCTTTATTCGGGTTGCTTGTTTTTTGTGCACTTGCACAATTTGCTGTCGGGCGTCAGGTCATATCGAGCGACGAGACCGACGGCTGAAGGGCGCATCTTAAAGGCGGATGGTAAGGTGGTTGCTGTGCTGTATCGCTTCGCGTTGCGACAAGATCACGTCCGCTGGACGATCGACTTGGTGCTCAGCAGGAGCGCAGCCGCGATCATAAATCCGCCGCCTGTTCGATCGATCCACTTGCGCGCCTTGCCTCGGAAACGCTTGGCAATCCAGCTCGCACCCAGCCCATAAGCCGTCAAGAAAGTTCCATCCAAAACGAGATAGGTTGCGGAAAGTATGAGGAATTGCGGCCAAAAGGCCAATTCGGAGGAAATGAATTGCGGAAACAGGGCCGCGAAAAACACAACGGCTTTTGGGTTTGCTGCCGATGTAATGAAGCCTTGAAGCCAGAGCCCGTTGAGCGACGCAGTTTGAGAAGCCGCTCCGCCCGATGACGCGTTATCGGATGCGTTTCGGATCATTCGGAGTCCGAGCCAGATCAAGTATACGACGCCTACCCATTTGATGACGGACAGGGCCATGCCTGAAGTCGTTATTAAAGCCGCCAGGCCAAGACCTGCCGCAAGCATCTGCAGCATATTGGCAGTCAGGTCTCCAGCGGCGGTGGCGAGGCTTCTACCGAATCCGTGAGCCCCACTATTGGAAAGCATGAGCAGGTGGCTGGGCCCCGGCGTGCTCATAAGGGCAAGTACGGTTGCCAGGTAAATGTACCAAACGTCGAGGGGCATGGCTGATCCTTTATTTCCGTGCACGCTAGTCAGGTGCGGTGTTTGAGTCCAATCTTATCCAAGGTGCCGATTGCAACGGTAGAACCTGCTCCGACAGCATCGGGCTTCAAATTGAAGGTCGCGCGCGTATAAGGCCGAAGCCCTGGGAATTGGATTCGAGGAATTCTGGGCGAAGGCCGTAAAACCGAGACGAGATTTTATGTCGATGGATCTAGACTATACGTTTTCAGTCGCGCCCATGATGGACTGGACGGACCGCCATTGTCGGGCCTTCCATCGCGTGCTTTCGAGGCGGGCTCTATTATGGACCGAAATGGTCACCGCCGACGCGGTTATTCACGGAGATCGAGACCGGTTGATCGGCTTTGCGGACGAGGAGCACCCTGTCGTTCTGCAGCTTGGCGGCAATGAACCAGAAAAGATGGCGGAGGCGGCGCGGATCGCTGAAGCGTTTGGCTATGATGAGGTCAATATCAATTGCGGGTGTCCTTCGGATCGCGTGCAGTCAGGGGCATTTGGCGCGTGCCTCATGCGCGAGCCCGAAACGGTCGCGACATGTGTGCGCGCGATGCAGGCCGCCGTGTCGATCCCGGTTACAGTAAAGTGTCGGATCGCGATTGATGAGGACCCGGAACGCGAGACTCTGTTCCGATTCGTCGATACAGTTGTCGATGCGGGCGGGCGCGTATTCACAGTGCATGCTCGAAAAGCCTGGCTAAAAGGACTGAGTCCCAAGGAAAATCGTGAGATCCCGCCATTGAATTATGATCTTGTGGCGTCGCTCAAGGATGAACGACGCGATTTGAAGATCATCCTGAATGGCGGCATCAATACGCTGGACGCCTGTACGGATCATCTTCGTGTGTTTGATGGCGTGATGCTTGGGCGCGCAGCTTATCAGACGCCGGCTTTGCTGGGCGCGGTGGATCACACACTTTTTGAGAGTGGCGTGGCGATCAAGAGTCAATTCGACGCGGTCCGCGATTACCGGCCGTATATCCAGGCTCGTCTTGCCGAGGGTGTGCGTCTTTCATCGATGACCCGGCATATGTTGGGCCTCTTCAACGGCATGCCTGGGGCGCGGCAATGGCGCAGGACGCTGAGTGAGAAAGGGCCGAAACCAGGCGCTGACATCTCGGTCCTGGATGAAGCACTGGAAGCGGTCGAACTGAACGCCGTCGCTTGTTGAGCGAGGATCCACGCGATACACAAAAGACCTGCAATAAAAGGGGAACTCAATGGCAGGATTACTGGACTTGCTGACCGGGGCGAAAGCACAACCAGCACAGCAACAATTGGGACAGCAATTCGGACTCAGCGAAGACATGACTCAACAGGCCATGGCAGCTCTGATTCCGGCTTTGGCCGCTGGACTGAAATCAAATGCCAGCAAGCCAGGGGGCGCCGAGGCCTTGTTGGAAGCGTTGAACAAAGGCGCGCATAGTCGCTATCTGGATGATCCGAGCCTGCTCAATCAGACCGAAGCACGGGACGATGGCAATGGCATTCTAGGGCACCTGCTCGGTTCCAAAGATGTCAGCCGTGCGGTGGCCAGTCGCGCCTCGGAAAAAACCGGACTTGGTGACGACTTGCTCAAGCAGATGTTGCCCGTGGTCGCAACCATGGTGATGGGGTCTTTGGCCAAGAAGAGCGAAGAGCCGGATACGCTCTCGCAACTGGCAGGTCTTTTGGGCAGCACGGCGCAACCGCAACAGCAAAGCGGCGGCTTGGGCGGCTTGTTGGGAGGGTTGCTTGGCGGCAGACGTCAGCAACAGCCGGCATCATCAAACGGCCTCGGCATGCTCGGCGCACTGTTCGATGCGGATCGCGATGGCTCTGCCATGGACGACATTTTTCAGATGGTGCTGAAACAGCGCCGTTGATCGCAGTACAGCCTTGAGACAATCTGGCGCGCCCGGTCCGAGGATCGGGCGTGTTGAGTTTATGGGAGTCTCCTTTATGAATGTAGCGACCGCTACAATTTTGGGAAAAAGGAACCTAAATATGTTTTCCATCAAGACACATAAGACATATCTAAAAGTATCGGCCGTCCTGGTGATGCTGTTTGGCCCGATCTTTTTTCTCGGCACCATGGATACAACGGTTGAACCGATTCGATTCTCGGCTGATTTACTCGCCTGGCCGATAGACGGGGCGCAGACCTATAACCACCCGGATACGCGGTTTGTCGGGGCGCTGGCGGGCGGGTTTCTGTTCGGTTGGGGGGCATTGATCTGGATGTTGTCTGGCAAAGCCTATGATGCCGCTCCGGAAGCCATTCGGCGCGCCGTCCTCACCGGCTTTATCGCCTGGTTCTTGCTCGATAGCGCTGGCTCGATCACCTCTGGTCATGGATCGAATGCCTTGTTCAACATCATTGTTCTGATGCTGTTTGTCGGTCCGTTATGGCGTCCGGCAAAAGCCTGATTTTCAACCTCTTGATGGACCGCATCCTGTAGCCTTTCCCGGCGGGAGGGCTTGTGGTTCGCTGTCAGCCTCATAGTGTCTTGTTCAAACGAAACTCGAGGATGAGGAGCCCGCCATGATTGGGGTTGTTGCAACGCTGGAAATCCAGGATGGAAAGCAAGGCGATTTTGAAGCCGTCGCGAAAGACCTGATGGCCAAGGTGAAAGCGAATGAGCCAGGATGTCTCACTTATCAGCTCTATAAGGCCAAGGGTTCTGAAACCACCTACATATTTATGGAACAGTATGCGTCAGGCGACGCGTTGAAGGCGCACGGGCAAACGGACTATTTCAAGGCCGCACAACCTGGCCTTGGGGCTTGCCTCGCCGGTGCTCCGAAAATTGAAATGTTTGATATCGTCGAATAGGAGACCATGATGGATCTTTCTTTCACTTCCGAAGAACTCGCCTTCCAAAAGGACGTTCGAACCTGGATCGCTGACAATTACTCGGCCGAGCTGAAAGCCCGCAACGCCATGTCGAAGAACGGTTATCTCGACAAGGATGGTATGCTGGAATGGCAGCGCAAGCTGGATGAGAAGGGCTGGTTTGTATTGAATTGGCCGGAAGAATTCGGCGGCCCGGGCCTCAGCGCCAGCGAGCGTTACATCGTCAATATGGAACTCGCTGCGGCCGGCACACCGCAAATGTCACCAATGGGCAAATCCATGGTGGCGCCGGTTATCATGGCGTTCGGTAATGACGCTCAGAAGGCGGAGCATCTGCCAAAGATCAAACGGTCAGAGATCTGGTGGTGCCAGGGCTATTCCGAGCCTGGCTCGGGATCAGACCTTGCATCCCTGCAGATGAGCGCCGTGCGTGATGGAGACGAATACGTTCTCAACGGTTCGAAAATCTGGACAACACACGCGCAATGGGCCGACTGGATTTTCTGCCTCGTGCGCACGTCTAAAGAAGGCAAACCTCAAGAGGGAATCAGTTTCCTGATCTTCCCGATGGACCTGCCCGGCATCACCGTATCGTCCTTGCCGACGTTGGATGGCCCGACAGACAATCAACAGGAAATCAATCAGGTCTTTTTCGAGGATGTGCGCGTCAAGATTGATGAGGCTTTGATCGGTGAGGAGAATAAGGGCTGGACCTACGCCAAATATCTGCTGCAATTCGAACGCGGCAACGCCTATGCGCCGGGTCTGAAAAATGCGCTGGCAAAGACCAAAAAATTGGCCGGCCTCGAACAATCAGGCGGTGAGCCGCTGCTCAAGGATCCCGATTTCCAGCGCAAACTCGCCGCGATGGAAATGAAGATTGAAGCGCTGAATGCAACCGAGTTGCGGATCTTCTCGGCCCTTTCAGCGGGCCAGGCAGTCGGGCCTGAAAGTTCGATGCTGAAATGTGCCGGGTCCGAAGCGCAGCAGGCGATCACGGAGCTCTCGCTTGAGGCGGTTGGCGGCTATGCCGCGCCCTTCGTACAGGACACATTCGCAGTTGCGCGCGCGGGCGCCAATAGCGATCTCGCCACGCCGGACTATGCTGCGCCGGTGGCGCCCAGCTATTTCAACTATCGGAAGACATCGATTTATGCGGGTTCAAACGAAATCCAGCGTAATATTATGTCGAAGATGGTGCTCGGGCTGTAAACCGCCCAAACGATTTGTGAGCGGGCCACCCAAGACGCCCGCCACACCAACAAGGAGGACATATGGCCGACGCTGCTGCGCGCAAAGCTGGCATCTGGACCAAGCTCGCCTACGGCTCTGGCGCGGCTGCGAATGGCATCAAGAATAACGGCTTCGAGTATTTCCTACTTTTCTATTATAGTCAGGTGCTGGGCGTGGATTCAGCTCTGGTCGGCGCCACACTGATGATCGCGATGTTCGTTGATGGCATCAGCGATCCTGTGGTGGGGTATTGGTCAGACAATTTGAAAACCCGATGGGGGCGGCGGCACCCCTTCATGTATGTCGCGATCATTCCGGTCGCCATATCCTATGTCCTGGCATGGAATCCGCCGGAGGGGCTGACCGGCAATGCGCTGTTTCCTTATCTGTTGATGATCACAATTGTCGTTCGGATTAGTTACACGTTTTACGAGGTCCCGAGCAGCGCCCTGGTCGCGGAACTGACAGATGACTATGACGAGCGGACTTCGTTCCTGTCCTTCCGTTATGTCTTTGGCTGGACCGGCGGTGTTGCGATTGCGGCCTATACACTGACATTCCTCCTGGTTGAGACCGACACCTATGGAAATGGTTTTCTCAATGTCGATGGCTATCGCAGCTATGGCAATCTCGCGGCCGCGGCGATTGTCGTTTCAATGCTGCTATGCGCGTTGGGCACTCACCGGCAGATCCCTAGTCTGCGCAAACCGCCTGATACGGGCAAAATAACTTTGGGTCGCGTGTTTCGGGAAATTGGTGAAAGTCTGTCCAGCAAATCGTTTCAAGGATTGTTCCTGGCCGCGCTTTTCGGCTTCATGGCGGCAGGTGTGGCAGCCTCACTGAACTATTATATTAATGGGTATTACTGGGAGTTTACACCGGCTCAGACAGGACTCTTGACGGTTTCCGTATTCGCATCGGCCGCGATCGCGCTGGTGCTTGCGCCCCTGGTTTCCAAGCGACTTGGCAAGAAACGGGGCGCCATCATTGTCGGTGCGATTGCGTTTTCCGTCGCGCCGATGCCCGTTTTGTTGAGACTGTTTGGCGTAATGCCGCCAAATGGCACCGATCTCTTGTTCAACATTATCTTGAGCGTGACCGTCATCGATGTCGCTTTGATCATCACCTATCAGATCATATCGGCCTCGATGATTGCAGACATTGTCGAGGAAAATGAACTGAAAACCGGTCGCCGTTCCGAAGGCATCTATTTTGCGGGGATCAGTTTCATGCGCAAACTGGCGCGGGGCAGTGGTCTATTTCTGGCGTCGATTGTTCTCGCTGCGGCCGAGTTGTCACGCAATGTCCAGCCGGGCGATGTCCCGGCCGAGACGCTCAGTATGTTGGGTGCGGGGTATGCGCTTGGCTTGTTCGCGCTCTGGGCCACAGCGATTGCTTTTCTGTTTCGCTATCAGATCTCGCGTGCCGATCACGAAGCCAACCTTGCCGCACTGGAGCGTGGTCGCCAGGCCTCGGATGTGGTTGAATAGCCTGTAGAAATGATTACGCGTGTGCGGTGATACAGAAGCGCGATCCGCGGCTTCGCAAGGAGAACCTATGACTGAAACCACTGCGTCGCGAGACAAGCTCGGCCATGCCACCCGGATTGCCTATGGCGTCGGGGGCGCGGCAGGCGGGATCAAGAATAATGGTTTCGATTATGCGCTCTTGATTTTCTATTCACAGGTGCTGGGGCTGCCAGGTTGGTGGGTGGCCGGAGCAATCTGGATTGCTCTGATCATAGACGCTGTTTCCGACCCGATAATCGGCTATTGGTCCGATAATCTGCGATCAGGACTGGGGCGGCGGCATCCGTTTCTCTACACTGCCGCCATCCCCGTCGCCATTGCCTACTTCTTTGTCTGGAACCCCCCGACAGGCATGGAAGGTGTGCCTCTTTTCGCGTGGCTGTTGGCCCTGACAATATTCGTGAGGGTGGGGTACACGCTCTTCGAAGTTCCGAGTCTGAGCCTCGCTGCAGAACTGTCTCAGGATTATGATGTCCGAACCATGCTGATGTCCTATCGGTACTTCTTTGCATGGGTGGGTGGCCTGACCGTTCAGGTCATGTTGTTCACCGTGTTTCTGGTGCCGAGCGAAGGCGATCCACAGGGCTTTTTGCACATGCCCGGCTGGAGCATTTACGGCCTGGTCGGCGCATCGGCGATTTTCACAGCCATCGCGATCACGGCCCTCGGAACCCATAGTCGTATTCCGTATCTGATGAAGCCGCCTGCTGAGCGCGATCTGACCATTACCAAAATATTCGCTGAGATCTGGGAAACGCTCTCGAATCCTTCCTTTCGCGCGCTATTCATCGCTACACTCTTCGGCTTGCTCGCGACGGGCATATCGGCCTCTCTGAATTTCTATCTGAATAGTTTCTTTTGGAACTTTACTGCCGACCAGATGGGACTTCTTACGCTAGCCGTTTTTCTTTCGACCGGAATGGCTCTGGCTGTGGCGCCTGTCGCTGGACGTATCTGGGGCAAAAAACGAGCAGCCATTACCATTGGGCTGTTGGCATTTACTCTGGCGCCGGCCCCAGTTTTCGCCCGTTTGCTCGGCCTGCTTCCAGAGAACGGAACGCCGGAACTATTTTACATCATCCTGTTCATAACCGTCTTCGACGTGGCCTTGATTATTGCCTATCAGATGCTGGCCGCATCCATGGTTACGGATATCGTCGAGGAAAGCGAACTGAAGACCGGACGTCGGTCCGAAGGCACGTTTTTCGCGGGCATTACTTTCATCCGGAAATTGTCTCAGGGTATCGGAGTGCTGACGGCTTCACTCATCCTTGCTGCAGCCTCAATTGTGCCAGGCACACCGGCTGAAGAGGCCAGTTCTGAATCTGTTGCTTCCCTCGGCTGGGGCTATGCCACGACCCTGCTGACGGTATGGATGCTTATGCTCGTCGCGATCTCATTTTACAGGATCAGTCGCGAAGATCATGCACGAAACCTGGAGGAGTTAGCGGCGAGACAGGCTGAATAGCAGCAATATATCTCGCTAAATCAGTCATCTAACTGAAATGTCATCTGTGCCCAATTGCTTCCGCCGGTGCGCCGGAATAGAGCCATATTTATGATCTACTCTGACACAATGACAAAGCACGTCTCTAAGGTTCTGGTCGGCATTGTGCTGGTGCTGGTAGCACTGGTGCTGGTGATTATGAGCCCACTCTATGGCTCCGCTTCCGCGCAGGGCTTCTGGGAAAAAGCGGTCCCGGAAACGCAGGCCGAAATCGAACTCAGCTATGCCCCACTGGTGAAACAAGTCTCGCCCGCGGTGGTCAATATATACACCAAGAAAACCGTTCAAAGACGGCTCAGCATGCGTGAACGCATGTATGGCCGCCAGCAAGGCGGGTCAGACAGCCGAAGTGTCCAAAACTCACTCGGGTCTGGCGTGATCATGGGCCAGGATGGGGTCATCGTGACAAACAATCACGTCATCGAGGGCGCCGATGAAATCATTATCGTCCTCTCCGATCGGCGAGAGTATCCAGCGGAACTAATCCTCGCGGATGAACGCACGGATCTGGCAGTCTTGCGCATTGATACAGATGGAGCCCTCCTTCCCAAACTCGGCTATGCCGACACACGCGGGGTCGAAGTCGGTGACCTCGTGCTTGCCGTCGGCAATCCATTTGGGGTGGGGCAGACCGTAACGACCGGCATCATCTCAGCCACGGCGCGCACAGATGTCGGGGTGTCGGATTATGCGTTCTTCCTGCAGACGGATGCCGCGGTGAACCCAGGCAATTCTGGCGGCGCGCTCGTCAATACGCGCGGCGACCTCGTTGGCATCAATACCGCCATCTTCTCGCGTTCCGGTGGCTCGAACGGCATTGGCTTTGCGATCCCGTCTGAAATGGTCAAGCGCGTGGTCGACGCAGCCGTGAACGAAGGCACGATCGTGCGCCCGTGGTTGGGTCTGAAAGGGCAGTCCGTGACGTTCGACATTGCGAAGGCCCAGGGGCTCGACCGCCCACTCGGCGTGATCGTGTCTGAAGTCTATGAAGATGGTCCAGCAGATCTGGCAGGTCTACGCCGTGGTGATCTGGTCCTTACCATTGATGACCGCGAAGTGTTTGATGAGCGCGGCCTCAAATTTCTGGCGGCGACAAAGTCACCCGGTGAAGATGTCGCTCTGAACGTCCTGCGCGGTGGTTCCGAACAGATCATCAATGCGCGTCTCGCGCCGCCACCGGGAGCCAGTGAAGCTGAGCGCATCCTGCTCGATGGTCGCCACCCGTTCGCAGGGGTTGAGGTGGTCGAACTATCGCCTCGCCTGGCGGAAGAGATTGGCTATTCCGACTCCTTTGCCAGTGGCGTTCTGGTCACCCGCATGTCGCGCCGGGCGTATCGCATGCGCATCGTGCAGCCGCGCGACATAATCACGTCGATTGATGGACAGAGCATCGAGACGATCGAGGACCTCAACCGCGCCCTGGATCGTGATCCCGGTCGCTGGGATATCGAAATTGAGCGCAATGGGCGTAAGAGTAGTGGTTCCGTGACGATCTAAACGTTCTACGCCGGTCAACCCGTCTATGCATCGTTCGGAATGGTCGGACCATGCTCTGCCATGGCAGAATCATCTAAAGCATTTGCGCGGGCATGCGCCGGCCGGGCATAGACGCGGTCCCGATAGGCCTCGAGCTCCGGGCTCACGGGAATGGTCCCGAATTGCAAGCCCCAACCAATTTGCGATCCGAGATAGACATCAGCGGCCGTAAACGTCTCTCCACAAACAAATGATGTTTGAGACACCGCCTGGGTCAGAGTCTGCAGCGTCGTATCGAAATCCCCATAGCCAGCCATTTGTTGGTGGCCTTCCGTCGAGACCTGCAACATCTTGTTGGTGGTCGCGCTCTCGACCGGCCCTGCGCAAAAGAACAACCAACGATAATAGTCTCCGCGTTGATCAAGCGGCGGTGCTAGCCCGGCCTCGGGAAACGCGTCGGCGAGATAGGCACAAATCGCAGCGCATTCGGTGATGATCGCGCGGCCATGTTTGATCGCCGGGACCTTGCCCATGGGGTTCAAGGCCAGATAGGCATCGCCTTTCATCGTATCGCCATAGGACAGGTAGATCGTGTCATAGGTCGCGCCGACTTCTTCCAGCATCCAGCGCGCAATCCGCCCGCGTGACATTGGGTTGGTGTAGAGCGTCAAAGTTGCCATCAGTCCCCCCGTTATTTGTTCTTCTTATGTTCTTGTCATGCCGAACCAATCATGACAAGTGAAAACTTATCAAACACGGACGACCCCTATATGGCAGATGGAATGAGTGATTTGTTTGCAGCATCAGGACTGTCTGACGACGCGCCGCGGCCTTTGGCCGACAAGTTGCGGCCGCAGAAATTGCAGGATGTGGTCGGTCAGAATCACTTGCTGGGGGCAGAAGGCGCGCTGGGGCGCATGCTTGCCACGGGGCAGTTGTCCTCGGTGATTCTCTGGGGCCCGCCAGGCGTCGGCAAAACCACGATTGCGCGTCTATTGGCGGAAAAAACCGATTTACATTTCGAGGCTATTTCCGCAGTTTTCTCCGGCGTCAAAGAGTTGCGCGGCGTCTTCGAAGCGGCCCAGCAAAGGCGGGATTTGGGGCGCGGAACCTTGCTGTTCGTCGATGAGATTCATCGTTTCAACCGGACGCAGCAGGATGGCTTTCTACCTTATGTCGAAGCGGGCACGGTAACCCTGGTGGGGGCGACAACAGAGAATCCAAGCTTTGAGTTGAACGGGGCCTTACTCTCGCGCTGCGCGGTTCTGGTCTTGCAGAGGCTGGATGAAACCGCGTCGAAAACCTTGCTAACTCGCGCTGAGACCGAGATTGGTCGGCCGCTGCCTCTGGAGGCCAGGGCGCGTGACGCCTTGATCGATATGGCCGATGGTGACGGCCGTTATCTGCTTAATTTGGCAGAGCAGGCCTTCACGCTCGGCAGGCCGGATGATGAGCTGACTCTGGACCAGCTTTCGACCGCGCTCCAGAAACGCGCACCCGCTTATGACAAGAATCGAGACGAGCATTACAATCTCATTTCGGCGCTACACAAATCGGTTCGTGGGTCAGATCCGGATGCAGCGCTCTACTGGTTTGCGCGGATGCTGGAAGGCGGCGAGGATCCGCTCTTCATCGCCCGCCGACTCGTTGTCATGGCGAGCGAGGATATTGGCCTTGCGGACCCAACGGCGATGATGGTGGCGGGCGAAGCCGCCCGAGCCTTTGAACGCTTGGGCGAACCGGAAGGCCTGATCCCCATGGCGCATGCCGTGGTGCATCTCGCGACGGCGCCGAAATCGAATGCATCCTATGTCGGATTGAAACGGGCGCGGGCAGCGGCGCGGGAAACCGGCTCATTGATGCCGCCCAAACACATTCTTAATGCGCCGACCAAAATGATGAAAGAGCAGGGCTATGGTGATGGCTATGCCTATGATCATGATCAGGAGGGCAGCTTTTCCGGGCAGGATTATTTCCCCGATGAGATGGAACGGGTAGAATTCTACCAACCAAAAGGGCACGGTAGAGAAGGTCCGATCGCAGAACGCCTGGCAAAATGGCGCGCGATCCGAAACCAAAAAGGGGAGGATGAATGACACACGCGATTTCGAACAGGACCAATAGCGCAATTCTGGCCAGCGCACTGATCGCCGCCGCTTGCACCAATGGTGAAGCGCAGGATGAACCTGACGTAGCAGATCCACCGGCGGCCGTCGAAATCGAGACACCGGTCGTCTATGACGCCATTCCTCCAGACATTACCAAATGGATGCAACAGCCCGCCATCCTGGTTTTTTCCAAGACGAATGGCTGGCGCCATAATGAGGGCATCGCCGGGGGCGATAAGTTTTTCGTTGAGCTGTCACGTGAGAAAGGCTTTGGAATATTCACTACGGTCAACGCCGCTGTGTTCAATGAGACGGACCTGGCGCGGTTCGACGTCATCGTCTTCAACAATGCAACTGGCGATACATTGAGCCCTGACCAGGAAGCCGCCTTTCAGACCTGGCTGGAAGCTGGCGGCGCCTGGATCGGCCTGCATGGGTCGGGCGACAATACGCATGAAGATTGGGCCTGGTATGCCGATTCCTTGATCGGCCCGACATTTACAGGTCATCCGCTAACGCCGCACTTTCACGTCGTTCGCGTGGAAACTCTGGACAGCGATCATGTCATCATGACTGGCGCTCCGGACGTCTGGGAACATGATGATGAATGGTATTTCTTCGACTCGCACCCGAAGGATTATGGCTTGCGCCCACTCGTCGGTATCCATGAGACAGATTTCAAGCCAATCGGTTCCGACGTACAGAACCTCGCCACCTGGGCGATGGGAGACACGCCGGCCGATCATCCCGTGATCTGGGTCGGCTGCCCGGGCGACGGGCGTTCTTTCTATACTGCGCTGGGCCATTCTGACGTCGCCTACGACAATCAAACTTATCGAACGATCCTGACACAAGCCTTTGACTGGGTTCGTAAGACCATCGACGAGACGGGTGCTGGGTGCCCGGCTGCCGAATAATTGTGACCGAGCGCGCTTCACTTCGAATTTCAAATCGCGATGCCCGGCGTCTCTGGCTGCATGGGCAGGGCCTTGCCGAGACGCCCACGGGCAAGCTCGACCTCGATGCCCTGATCAAGCAATTAGGCTTCGTTCAGCTCGACACGATTCAGGTCGTCGCACGCGCGCACCATCACATCCTGTGGAGTCGCAATCAGAATTATCGCGAGCCGATGCTGAATCGGCACTTGGCTAAGCATCGCAAAGTGTTCGAGCACTTCACGCATGACGCCTCGGTTCTGCCCATGGAATTTTATCCCTATTGGCAGCGCCAGTTCCGCCGGCTGGAAACCAAAGTGCGCAAACGGGAATGGCATCGCGGCATGCTTGACGCGGACGGTCGCAATTCCATCAAGGACCGAATTCGCGCCGAAGGCCCGCTTTGTACCAAGGCGTTCGACACCAAAGTCGAAGGCAAAAAGGAAATGTGGGCACGGCCTCCTCATAAGCTGGCACTCGATTACATGTGGTATGCGGGCGAGCTTTCGACCTCGCATCGCGAGAACTTCACCAAATTCTATGACTTGAGCGAGCGGGTCATCCCTGACCATCATCTGTCGCATGTTCCGTCTGACGAGGTGCAAATCGACTGGCTGTGTCGTAACGCGCTGGACCGCCTGACCTATGGCAGCGAAGGCGATATTCAGCGCTTTTGGGGCGCCGTTTCCAATGCCGAAGCCAAATCTTGGGTCGCTTCCCAAGCCGGCGACCTCGTGCCGGTCGAAATCGAAACTTCGGATCGCGGGATCCTGACGGCCTGGGCGACCGGCGATATCGAGTCTCGTCTGCGGGACGCACCTGCGCCGTCGACTCGTCTCAGGATTCTCAACCCGTTTGACCCTGCGACGCGAGATCGGACCCGATTGAACCGTTTGTTCGGGTTTGACTATACAATCGAGATGTTTGTCCCAGCGGCAAAGCGTAAATGGGGCTATTATGTCTATCCGATTTTGGAAGGTGATCGCTTTGTCGGGCGGATCGAAGTCAAAGCCAATCGCAAGGCGGGCCAGTTAAGGGTTATCAATCTCTGGCGCGAACCAAAGGTGAAATGGACACCCGCGCGCGCGAACAAAACTGAGGCAGAGCTCGCACGCATGTCGCGCTTTGTCGGCTTGCGGGAGGTTGTTTGGGATGTCCCGCAGCTGACAGACTTGCCTTGAGCCACGGCTCCTTTAGGTCAGATAGTAGAAAATAAGGAGTTCGATCATGATCCGATCTGGGCTTGGAGTCGCGATCATAGTGGGTCTCACTGCATGCGCGCCGCAAATGCCGGAGGCTGGCAGTATCGTGACGGCGCAGCAGCCTCCCAAAGCCGCAGCTATTTCCGGCAATTCGGGCGTCGATGCCTTCCATCAGTCGATTGCTGTGTTTGACAGCCATCTCGATACGCCCGCTTTGTTCCATACGCCGGACTATTTGTTCACGGCGCGCGGCAGTTTTGAGGAAGATGGCACCCATGTCGACCTGCCACGAATGAATGAAGGCGGACTGGATGGCGGGTTCTGGGTGATTTTCACACGCCAGGGACCAATGGATGAAGCCAGCTATGCCGCGGCGCGCACGCATGGGCTCATGCGCCAGACCGCTATCCGGGAATTCGCTGCGAAATATCATGACGAGGTTGCGCTGGCATTCTCGGCGGATGATGTGCCGGGGATCCTCGCGGACGGCAAGAAAGTCGTGTTTCAGAGCATGGAGAATTCTTATCCGCTTGGGACCGATGTTTCGTTACTCGAACACTTCTATATTGGTGGTCTGCGCATGATTGCACCGGTGCACTTTGCCACCAATCAATTCGCTGACAGCGCCACGGATATCAATCAGCCCTATGACGGGCTAAGCCCGCTCGGTGAGGAAGTGGTGCGCGAAGCCAATCGAGTGGGTCTGCTGCTCGATGGCAGTCATGCGGCGGATACGGTCGTTCGCGACATGATGGCTTTGTCGACAACGCCCATTATCCTGTCGCACACTGGCGCTACGGCCATTTATGATCATCCGCGCAATATCGGCGATGACCTCTTGCTCGAGCTGGCCGAGAATGGCGGTGTCATTCAGATGAACATATTCGGGGGCTATCTCGAACAATTGGTGCCGTCGCCGGAACGGCAAGCGGCACTAGAGTCGCTTAATGAAGAATATGGGTCGAACCCGGCCGAAATGGATGAAGCCACGCTGGCGGCCTGGTTTGCCGCTCGGCAAGAGCTCAACGCGGAGTTTCCAGCCCCGCGCTCGACCTATGAGAAATTCATGGAACATACCTATCACGTTCTTGACCTGATCGGTCCGGATCATGTCGGCATCAGTGGCGACTGGGATGGCGGCGGCGGTGTCGACGGCATGAGCGATGTGTCCATGTTGCAAAAAATTACGCGTGATCTGCTTGATGCGGGATATACCCGCGATGATGTGGTCAAGATCTGGGGCGGCAACATGATGCGATTGGTCAAGGCCGCGGAAGAGGGGCGGGAGTCACCCCTCTTGTCCCCGAACGTGCTGAACTGACGCTATGGAATGGCTAACCATCACGCCGCCTTTGCTGGCAATCATTGTCGCAGTCTGGACCCGAAACGTGTTCTGGGCCCTCGGTATCGCGATCTGGCTGAGCGAAACGATTATTGCCGGGTTCAACCCGTTCATGGGCGCTCAGGGCAGCATTGACCGAGCCGTCAGCGTTTTCGACAGCCCCTATAATACGCGCGTTCTCTTATTCTGTCTGATCATTGGCGCGCTGATCGTCTATATGCAGAAATCTGGTGGCATCAGCGCGATGGTGGAACGGCTGCAATCCTCTGGATTTGCGTCAACGCCGCGACGGGCGAGTCTGGTGACTGCAATTTGCGGTGTTTTGATCTTCGTCGAGACCAATATCAGTCTGCTGACCACGGGCATTCTCGGGCGGCCATTGTTCGACAAGTTGAAGATTTCGCGGGAGCGGCTAGCCTTCATTATCGACTCGACCTGCGCCCCTGTCAGCGTACTGATCCTGTTCAATGGTTGGGGCGCTTATCTGCTCGGCCTGCTGAACGAGAATGGTGTCGATGGCGCGACTGGCGTGCTGATGGCAACCATCGGATTGAATTTCTACGCCTGGATTGCCCTCGCGCTGGTCTTTGCCACCGTGTTGTCAAACCGTACCTTCGGCCCACTTGCCGCGGTCGAACAAGTTGGATCCGGGGCCAGCGTTGCAGCATCGGGTCCGTTCAATGAATCGCCTGCACCGGCTTCGAAAGCGCTCTATATGGCGATCCCGCTCATCATCATGATTGGTGGAACGATCGGGTTCATGATCTGGACTGGCAATGGCGATATTCGTCAGGGCTCAGGCTCGCAGGCGATTCTGTGGTCGGTCATCCTGGCCACAGCGGCGGCCTTTCTCTGTCTGGCGCATTCGAAACGCGCCAAGGGCGAACTGGTCGAGATTGGTTTCAAAGGGATGGGCGATCTCTTGCCGGCTGTGACGATGATCTATCTGGCTCTGGTGCTCGGTGCCAGTCTGAACGCGGTTGGCATGCGGGAATTCATTGCCAGCATTGCCTCCAGTTTTCCGGCACCTGGCGTCATCCCGGCCATCCTCTTTCTGGCCGCCGCGGTCACCTCATTTACCGCAGGCACCAGCTGGGGCACGTATGGGATCATCATTCCTGTCGCCGTGCCCTTGGCGCTGGGCGCCGGCGTGCCATTGCCGCTTGCGGTTGCGGCGGTCATGGGCGGTGGTGTGTTTGGCGACCATTGTTCGCCCATCTCGGACACCACGATTATCGCGTCTCTGGCGTCAGGTTGCGATCACATGGAGCATGTGCGGACACAGCTGCCCTATGCATTGGTCGGCGGCTTGGCCGCGACGGGGCTCTATCTGCTGGCGGGGCTGGCCTCGTAAGCCGCGATCACGGCATCCATCAATATCTCGGTGAACGTGTTCAGCGCCGGGTGCCGGGCGCTGCGTGCTGGGGGTGTCTCTGGCGTGCCTGTGACAGCATAGGCGAAACTGATCTCGAGTTCAGGCACATACCAGGCGCCGGAATAAAGCCCATAGGCTTCGCCGGGATGACCCCAGAGTTCGTACCCCGGCCAAAGGCTTTCGTCTGCGGGATGAATTTGCACGCCTGTGCCAAACCTCGTGAAATAGCGTTCATCATGAACTCCATTGGCTTCTGTCACATTCAGGCGCCAGACCTGGCGGGTGAGTTCGGGGGCATATTTCAAGCGCGCCGCTATGGTCGCAAGATCCATCAGATTGGCCCGCAATCCGCCTTGCGGCGAAAACAAAGTGCCATTTGTTCCCGGCACATAAGTCCGCAGGTCTGCGCCCTGGTCTTTCAGGACCAGTGGAGCAGTCGCATTTAGCGTTCCGGCATCATCCGTCTGGGGTAGCCAACCGCGCACCGCTTCGCGGTACAAGGTCGCGCCATTCTGTTTCTTGTCGGCACTGACCCCCGACCAGTTGAAGCCAGCATCCAGCCCCATCGGTTTCAGCACAAAATCTCGGGCAAGCCAGTCGAAGCGTCGCTCAGTCGCCGCTTCCAGCGCCGTCGCCACAACGCCATAGGCGAGATTGCAATATTCGAAATCAGTATTGCCGCGAAAGGCCTCACGCGTCAGCAGCGATTCAATCTCGCCGGGATGCGCTATCCAGTAAACCTCCGGATCCTTCATGCCGCCTGTATGGCTGAGCAGCGCCCGCAAGGACGGTCCGGCAGATCCGGCTGGTGTATCGGATGGGAAGAAGGGCAATATGGTGCGCACGCCCTTGTCGAGATCGATGACGCCATCGTGGTGCAGTTTTTCAGCTATGAGGGCCACGACCAGTTTTGAAACAGAGGCCGCGCGTAGGGCGGTGCGCGTGGTAAAGGCGCGTTGGTCGATTGCGGCGTCGCCGAGCGCTGCTTGCGCGATGACGAGATTATTCTTCATCACGACAAGACCCGCGGCCGGCGCCCGGGCTTGCGCGGGGCCGTTGATCAATGGGCGCAGCATATCTTGCGGTTCGGACGGCGCGCCGCAGCCGGTCAGGCCTATTGCAGCGACAGGCGCCGCGGCGAGCAGACCGCGACGTGTCAAATCGAGGGAACCCCCTCCCACCTAGCCGAGCACCTCGGTCAGGAAGTCCTGGCAGGCGGCAAAACTACGGCGATCCGCACCCGCATCATAAACGGTGCCAAAATCTGGATTATTGGCGGCGGGATTGGTGAAAGCGTGCATGGTCGCGCCATAGGCGTGCAATTGCCAGTCGGCTTTCGCCTTGGTCATCTCCTTCGAGAAATCCATGACATCGTCAGGCGTCGCCATCGGATCTTCCCAGCCATGTAGCGCCAGCACTTTCGGTCCGATCGTTTCGTCCGTGTTGTCCGGGGCGCCGAACAGGCCATGAAAGCTGACAACGCCCGCCACAGCCATGTTCTTTCGGGCCATATCGAGCACGCTCAGCCCACCAAAACAGAAGCCGATGGCCGCGGCCTTGTCGCTGCCGGACTCGCGTTTGGCGACATCCAACGCAAAGGCGAGTCGCGACTGCAACTCGCCGCGATTGGTTGCGAGCGGGGTCATTAGCGCTTCGCACTCTTCATTCGTCTCGCCACGCTTGCCCTTGCCATAAACGTCGGCGGCAAACCCGGCATAGCCCCAACTGGCGAGCAGCTTGGCTTTATCCTGTTCAAATTCAGACTGACCGCCCCAGGCGTGCGCAACCAGCACAACACCCTTCGGATTCCCTTCCGGCATCGCAAGGAAGCCCTCATAGGTTTGACCGTCTTGCTCATAATCTACGATGCGCGTGGTTCCGCTCATGAATCGCTCCTGCTGAATTTGGTTCCCCCTCGGTTTAGCGAAGGATTGATGGGTTTCAAGACTTGCAAACCCGAATTCGAGGCCGCAAACCGACACGATGAACTGCGTTTTAATTGATTGCGATCCGGGACTGGATGATGCCGTAGCCCTGTTAGCCGCTTTTGGGGCACACGACTTGGACGTGGTGGCGCTCACCACGGTTGCCGGTAATGTGAAAGGGCCACAAACGGCGATCAATGCGAGGATTATTCGTGACCTCGCCGGCTGCGCTGTCCCGGTCTGCGCGGGTGCGCCGCGACCGCTCTTACGGGATCCCGTTACGGCTGAAGACTTTCATGGCAGCACGGGGCTTGGCGATTTGCCATTTCCACCGCCAAGGCAGCCTTTGTCGCGCGCGCATGCCGTGAACATGATCATTCGTTCTTGCCGTGCCGCGCGTCAGGCACCGCTCACACTGATTGTCACCGGACCGATGACCAATGTGGCGCTCGCCCTCACCATGCAACCGACTATTTCGGAAGGCCTTGCGGAAATTGTTGTCATGGGCGGCGCTGACACGGAGGGCGGCAATATCACGCCCTATGCCGAGTTCAATGTGTTTGCAGACCCGCATGCCGCGGCAATCGTATTCAATGCGGGCGTTCCGGTGCGCTGTCTCAGCCTGGATGTGACGCACGGAATCCGCACCACGAAACAGCGGCTAAAAGCCGTGCGGGCCGTGAAGACCGAACAGGCGAAAGTGGCTGCAGACCTGCTTGATGCGTCCTGCAAACTGGAATTCTCGGCCAATGGCGAGCGCGATGCGCCGCTGCATGATCCGAGCACGGTTTTGGCTGTGAGCCGCCCCGAGCTGTTTTCCGGTCGCCGGGCGCGGGTTGAAGTCGTGACCGAACAAGGTGATCAATTCGGACGTACGATCCCGCATTTTGAGGAGGATGGGCCTGTGCTCTGGTATCAAGAGGCCGATGATGAGGCGGTGTTCGAGCGCTTGTGCACGCAACTGGGAGGGTATGAATGAGCGTGACCATCGGCATTGTCGGCTCGATCAATCTCGACCTCGTGGCCAGTGGCGCGCCCCTGCCGACGGCTGGCGAGACCGTTACCGGCGCGCATTTCGCGCAACATCCGGGTGGCAAAGGGGCCAATCAGGCCCTGGCGGCGCGGCGCCTGGGCGCGGACGTACATATGGTTGGCTGTGTCGGGGACGATACGTTGGCCGAGCCAGCCCTGACTTTGTTGCGCAAGGATGGCGTCGATGTTGGCAATGTAATGAGCGAGATCGGCACGGCAACCGGGGTGGCCCTGATTGCGGTCTCCCCCGATGGCGAAAATCAGATCACCGTGGCCAGCGGGGCCAATGTGCGCGTCGGTGAGGCTGATGTGGCTGGATTGCCGAAATGCGATGTTATTCTATGCCAGCTGGAAGTGCCGCTGACCGCTATTGTGGCCGCGGCCGATGTCGCTGCTGAGACCGGGGCATTACTGGCTATCAATCTTGCGCCGGCCTTGATCGTGCCGCGCGAATTGATCGATCGCGCAGACCTGCTCATCGTCAATGAGGTGGAGGCGGACTTCTATGGCGATAAGCTGCATCATGAGGGCGGAATGGTGGCTCTGACGCTGGGCGGTGCGGGTGCCGTTTTGTACAAACAGGGCCGAGAAATTGCGCGCGTTCCTGCTTTTGCAGTTGATCCCGTCGACACGACAGGCGCCGGTGACACGTTTTGCGGCGCGCTCGCAGTGGCCCTTGCCGAAGGCGAGCGGCCGGAAGAGGCATTGCGTTTCGCATCAGCGGCGGCAGCACTTGCTGTCACCAGGGCCGGTGCACAGCCGAGTCTGCCTCGGCGCGAACAAGTGGATGCCTTGTTGAGAGATCAGGCCTAAACGTCGCTAAGTCTTGACCAGACCGATTTCGCGCAACCGCTCCATCAGATAGTTTTGCGCGGTAATCGGCGGTTCCGCCTCGCCACCTTCCGCCAGACATTGCGGCAGGGCCTCAATCAGCACATCCTGATTGAAATGCAGGAAGAACGGCGTCGAATAGCGCGGGAAACGGGACCTTTCCGGCGACGGGTTGAGCACCCGATGCGTTGTCGACGGCAAGATGCCGCCGGTCAGGCGCTGCAGCATATCTCCGCAATTGATCACCAATGAGCCGGAAGGCGGGTTCACGTCCAACCAGTCGCCAGATCGATGCAGCGCTTGCAGCCCAGCCTCTTCGGCGCCCAGCAGCAGCGTGATCACATTAATGTCCTCATGCGCGCCGGCGCGGACCGTGCCTTTGGGCGGTGGATTTTTTTGTGGCGGATAGTGCAGCAGGCGTAGGATGGAATTGCCGTTCTGCACTTTATCGTCGAACCAGGTTTCTGGCAGCCCGAGATGCATGGCCACGGCCCGTAAGAGCTGCGCCCCGAACGCGTCCATGGACTCATAGAAGTCGCGCGTTGCCGCGTCGAACTCAGCGACTTCTGGCACATCCGGCGTGTCTTTCATCGTCGCGCGGTAGGGGCTGCCAGCAGGCAGGGCGCGTCCGGTATGCCAAAATTCTTTGAGATCGGCCGCGGCGGCGCCTTTGGCGTTCTCGGTCGCGAAGGGTGTGTATCCCCGCTGGCGGCCACCGGCTGCGTCATGGTATTTTTCTTTCACATCTGCAGGCAGGTCGAAAAAGACTTTCGATGCTGAAACAGCGCGATCGATGACCACCTGCGAGATAGGATGATCGCTGATCACAGCGAACCCGGTTTCCCGGAACGATCGGCCCAATGCGTCTGCAAACGCCGATTTTTCCGAGTTCCATTGCCGGAACGATATGGGTTTGAAATATTCGGTCATATGGCCGTCATACGCCGAGCGAAAAAAGAGGGGAAGTGCGGAACTTCCCCTATTGGTGATTTTGATCGCAAAACCAGGTGCGGTTTATGACTCCGGAACCTCTCGTGGCATCTGCCAGCGACCGTCTTCAGTCTGGCAGACTTCGACCGGTTCGCGAATAATTGTGCCATCCGGAAGCCGGGTTTCGCGGCGCACAGTCGTGCACTCGCCAAAGCTGTTTTGGCCCTCAGGAGCTCCGGCCAGGCCATAATCTTCGTCGACTGGATACGCTGGTGTGCTCGGATAGGCTGGTTCGCTGGGATAGGCGGGTGCTGTCGCGCTTACGGGCTGTGATTGCTGAACGCCTGGACGTTCCCACGCTGGGCCCGTCGGCGATCGGGTCGGGGCATGCACACCGCCAATATCAGAGGGGCTATAGGTGGCGCGTCCATAACTCGGCGTGCCGCCATAATTATAAGTCGGCGTACAATTTGTGGACCCACCTGCCAACTCGCTGCCAACAGCTGCGCCGAGCAGGCCGCCAATCACAGCGCCCGCAATTTCGGCGCCATCATCGCCGCGATCATGATAATAGCCGCGGCGGTGCCCGCGATAGCCGCGATATCCACGATATCCTCGGTAACCGCGATAGCGATGATAGCCATTGTCGGGTTCCAGCTCACCGCCAATTGCGGCGCCGATCAGACCGCCTGCAACGGCGCCAACCACGCCGCCAGCCAGGCGATCATTGTCTTTTTGACGTTCACACGCCGCACTTGCTGCGCTCGGCTGAGCGCCATGATACTGGCCATAGGAATTGCCATACCGTTCATGATCGGCTTGCGCCGCCGGAACGAGGCAGAATGCCGTTGCAGCAATAAAAAGACTGGTTCGGATCATTTGGCGATTTCCCTTGTTCAAAGACGCACCCGCCCATTCTGTACGCTATTTGCAAGATTTCTGCCTGAGACTAGCTGAATGGAACCTGAAGACCGCGACGCTTCGGCTCTGGACGATAAGGCCAAGTGAGCCCATCTTGTCGATATGGGATTGATGAGAAACGTCCGAAAAACGGCCGGTCGGGCCAGATACACGGCGGCGCAAGGGCTCCGGTCGGCCTGGTATGGCGGGCAGTATGCCCTCGCGCGCCGTCGATCAGCTGGATTTAATCGTCCCGGCGAGCCGGTGTTCAAGCCGCAAAATAAACCCGATCTGAAAGCTCTGCGAAAAGCCTATTTTGAGCTGTTTCGACAGGACCGCGCGAATATTGAAGCTGGACTGTATCCAGATCCGGTTCAACGTGAGCTCAGATTGCGCGATTTTCCAAAAGCCGTGCGTCGGGCGCAAAGCTTCCTGAAAGACGTCTCTGATGTGGATCGCCGCCGACTCGCACGCGACGGGACGGAAGTTCGCGACAGCGACGCAGCCGATCCAGAGCGGTTTCCGGCCTATTATCGTCAGAACTTTCACTATCAGACCGATGGTTGGCTGAGTGATGACAGCGCCGAAATCTATGACCACCAGGTCGAAGCGCTGTTCACCGGTGCCGCGGATGCCATGCGGCGCCTCGCGCTGGCAGAATTGATCGCCGAAATTCAGGGACAGGATCAACGCCAGGTCCAGGTATTGGATTTAGCCTGCGGAACCGGGCGCTTTATGCGTCAGGTGATGAGCGCCGCGCCGAAACTCGGGCTGACCGGCCTTGATCTCTCACCTCCGTATGCAGAAGCCGCGCGCAAGAACGTTCGGCGATGGCCACATGTCGATGTGGTGGAGGGTGCCGCAGAAGACCTGCCATTCGAAGATGCGAGTTTTGACCATCTCATCTCGATCTATCTGTTCCACGAATTGCCGCCGCGCGTCCGCCCGCAAGTCCTGGCGGAGGCGGCGCGGGTTCTGAAACCCGGCGGAACCTTCATCATCGCGGACAGTCTTCAATTCGGTGATAATCCGGGCGTTGACGGGTTTCTCGAATACTTTCCGGAAGGCTTTCACGAGCCTTACTATAAAGGCTATCTCAACTGGGCCTTTGATCCGCATATGGCGGCGGTCGGGTTGACACCAGAACGGCTGAAACTCGCTTTCCTGACCAAGGTTCGCGTCTGGCGAAAAGCGGACGGTTGATCGCATGTGCGCGCCATCTCCGTCTTTGATCGATGAGCTGAAGCGGCGTTATGGCGAACCTCAGCGCCATTATCATACCTGGGATCATATCGAAGCCTTGCTGGGCCACTATCAGACCATGGTTGACCGTCTCAACGACCCGATTGCGACGCTTTGGGCGCTCTACTGGCATGACGCCATCTACGATCCTCAGGCAGGCGACAATGAAGACAAAAGTGCGGACCTTTTGCAGGATATGGCGCCATCAGACCTGCCTGACGCGTCGAGACTGCGGGCAGATGCGATCATTCGTGCCACCAAGCAGCATTTGATCCCAGATGGATTGTCGCTGGCGGACCAGGCCGATATGGAGCTCTTTCTGGATATTGATCTGTCTATCCTGGCCACCTCGGACCGGGTCTTTGATCGTTATGAGAAGCAGATCCGGCATGAATATGCTTTTGTTCCGGAGCCTATCTATGTGCAGGCCCGAAACGGGATCCTCAAAGGCTTTCTGAATCGGGATCGAGTATACTTCTCGGAGGTCTTCCACGAACAATGGGAAGCCCCGGCAAGAGCCAACCTGAAACGATCTATCGAAACTCTGGATGCAAGGGAAAGCGAACATGGCTGATCGCAAACTTATGTTAATCACCGGCGCGTCGGCGGGAATCGGCGAGGAATTCGCCAAACAATATGCAGCCCTGGGTTGGGATATCGCTTTGACGGCGCGGCGCGCGGACCGACTCGAAAAACTGGCCCGCGACCTGGAAGAGAAGTATCAAATTGCGACTATTGTGATCTCACAAGACCTGTCCCGCGCCAATAGCGTCGACACGATCCTGAAAGAGATTAAGGAAGCCGGCCGGCATGTTGATGGCGTGGTCAATAATGCCGGCTATGGCCTGCCGGGGACCTTCTTTAACACCAAATGGAAGGATCAGGCGGCGTTTCTTCGCGTGCTTTACACGGCACCGATTGAATTGACGCATAAAGTGCTGCCCGGAATGGCGGAACGCGGATTTGGTCGTATCGTAAATGTCGCATCTTTGGCCGGTTATACGCCCGGATCGAACGGCCATACGTTGTATGCCAGTGTCAAATCTGGCCTGATCAAATTCTCCGAAAGCATCAATGCCGAGGCGGAGGCAGCGGGATATGGCGACGTTCATTGCACCGCGCTTTGTCCGGGCTTCACCTGGTCTGAGTTTCATGACGTCAATGGAACGCGTGAGAAAACCAATGAAATGCCGGACTGGATGTGGATGGAAGCGGCGCCGGTCGTGGAAGCCGGGATCGCCGCGTGTGAGCGCGGTCATCCCGTCATCGTCCCGGGCGCCGTCAACAAGGGGCTGGCGACCTTGAGTCGCTTGTTACCGGAGCCACTTGGCCGGGCCATGGTCGGGGCCCAATCGAAGCGCTTTCGCAACACAGAGTAGCGGAACGCTTGCGGGCAAGCCGGAACCACCCTAGGTGACAGGAAACAATCACGGAGTCTGAGCGTTGAGAGACCTACTTTGGGCGTTGCATAACTATTTTCTGTCGCCTGTTCTGACGATCTTTTTCATTGGCCTGCTGGTCTATGTCATCCTCGGATGGCTGATGGTGGGTGGGGTGGTGGAAAATCGCAACCAAACCGTTCGTTCGATATACAGCATTCAGTACTCAATTATCGAACAGGTAGCACGACCGATCAGGCGTGTGATTCCACCCCTCGGAAACCTGGATCTGTCCATCCTGATCATCGCCCTGGCCATTCCATTCCTGCGGGACTGGCTGATCCCACGTGCGATCGTCGCCATTCCCTTCTGAGAATTCTCCGCTCGGAGGGTGACGAATCTCATCCGGCGCTCTAAGGCGAGGGCGTTGAGCATGGGAGCGGATGGGTCATGACAGCTCAAGTCATTTCGGGAAAAGAGGTCGCAGCCGGAGTTCGCGCGAAGGTGAAGAGCGCCGTGCAAACCTTGCCCTCGCAGCCAACATTGGCGGTGGTTTTGGTCGGGGAGGACCCAGCCAGCCAAGTTTACGTGCGCAGTAAGGTCCGGTTGACTGAAGAAGTAGGCATGCGGTCTCTGCATCACCAATTGCCTGAGACCGCAACACAGGCTGAAGTTGAAACTCTGATCGCGGATCTGAATGCGGACCCCGAAGTCGATGGCATTCTGTTGCAATTGCCTCTGCCAAACGGACTGGATGAGGCGTCCGCAATTGAGCAAATCGATCCAGCCAAGGATGTGGATGGCCTGACCGAAGCCAGCGCCGGTCGGCTCAGCCTCGGCAAGCTGGGCCTGCGTCCCTGTACGCCGACCGGATGCGTCATCCTGGCGAAAAGTGCGCTCGGCGAGAATCTATCCGGAAAACATGTGGTTGTGATCGGACGCTCGATTTTGGTCGGAAAGCCGGCAGCATTGCTCTTCCTGGCCGAGAATTGCACCATTTCGATCGCGCATTCTCGCACAGCAGACCTGCCAGCGCTTTGCCGCGAAGCAGACATTGTCGTGCCGGCGGTTGGCCGCCCGGAAATGGTCAAAGGCGATTGGTTGAAACCCGGCGCCTGCGTCATCGATGTCGGGATCAACCGTGTCCCGGCTCCGGAAAAGGGAGAAGGCAAGACCAGGCTGGTCGGCGATGCGGATTATGAGAGCTGCGCGGCGGTGGCAGGATCGATTACGCCTGTCCCGGGTGGAGTCGGTCCGATGACCATTGCGTGCCTGTTGCGCAACACTGTGATCGCAGCCTGCGCCCGGCGCGGGTGGGATGGGGTCGGGAGTTTCTAATGCCGAGGCGAAACCGATTCTATCTGTACCGCAAAGAATACAGCAGAGCTCGCTTTCGGATTGGTCCTGCGAACGGTATTGGTTTTTTTGTTTTCCTGATCAATCTCACTGGGTTTATTTATGGACTTCATGAAGCGGCGGGACTGCATGGCTATATTTCACCGCTGATGGGGAGCACGCTTTTGGTCGGTTCGTTGATCTGCTTTGTGGTGTCGCTTGTCTTTTTTACGGATTATTCGACCCCATTCGATCCGAAATGAGTCAGCCATTTTTCGTCCGCACCGACGCTGCGTTTGAGCGATTGTGGACAATACAGGAAGGCCGCTGCGCCCTTTGCGGCGAGCCGATGTACCGCAATCGATTTGAAGCCACGCATGCAAAAGTTTGGGCCAAATATCGAGCGACGATTGATCACATAATCCCGCGTTCCAAAGGTGGTGGGGATGAGATTGAAAACCTACAGCTGGCGCATGCGCGCTGCAACAAGATCAAAGGCAATCAGCTTTAGCTATTTGACGTCTTCTGGAATGGCCTGGTCCATGTTCAGCGCCGGTTCGCAGCACGGTCCACCGACCTGCTTGGCTGGAACCCCAGCGACCGTGCACTGTGCCGGCACGTCTTTCAAAACGACAGAGCCAGCGGCAATCTTGGCCTGATCACCAACCCGAATATTACCCAGGACCTTGGCGCCCACTGATAGCAGAACGCCATCGCCGATCTTGGGGTGGCGGTCGCCAATTTCCTTACCGGTTCCGCCCAGCGTGACGCCGTGCAAGAGGGAGCAATTGTCGCCAATCACGGCCGTCTCACCAATGGTGATGTCGGTCGCATGATCCAGCATCACGCCTTGGCCAATCTTTGCAGCGGGGTGAATGTCGACGGCGAAAAGTTCACTGGCGCGCGATTGATAGTGAAACGCCAAAGTCTCGCGACCCTGTTTCCAGAGATGGTTGGCGATACGGTGCGTTTGCAGGGCCAGAAAGCCTTTGAAGAACAGGAAGGGCTGCAACATTCCGCGGCAGGCGGGATCGCGCTCCAGGGTCGCTTGCATGTCGGCTTCCGCCGCTTCGACCAGGGCGTGATCGCGATCATAGGCATTAGCAATCACCTGGCGCACTTGCTGAGCACCCATTTCCGGGCCTGCAAGTTTCTCCGCGAGATGGAAGGCGAGGGCCTGGCAAATTGTATCATGACTGAGAATGGCAGCATCGATGTAGCTTGCCATGGTCGGTTCATCTGCGGCGGCGGCCCGGGCTTCGAAGCGCAATCGGGTCCAGACTGGAGGCGGGGCGCCAATGTCGGGATTATGTTCCATTGTCTGGTCCACAGGCCAGTCCTCCGTTCGGCGGTTCATCCTAAATGGAGTCAGACGTCAGTGACTTCAAGCCCCAATGACTTCAAGTTCAAGAGCGCGGTGAGGTCGGGTTCTTCTTGTGCAGAAATCGAATGGCGAACTCGCCGGATACAGCGCGCACCACTTCGCCTTCCAGCGTTCCGACGCGAACATTCTCACCCACGATAGGCACCGGGCCGTCAAATTCGAACGCGGCGCCGGAAAGGGAGATATCGATCACGCGACACTGCAATTTGGTGCCATTGGCGCGGGTGATCAGGGCCGGACCAACCGTGTCCTTGCGGGGCGAGGTGCGCTCATCCTTGAGCTCATATTTCTTGTGATTGAGCAGCCAAACGAGCCGGTCCGCCAGCTTGTCCTTTTTGTGCTGGGGGGTCTGGAACTCGACCGCGAAACCACCCTCCGTGGCGCGAATGACTTCGCCTGAGACCCGACCGAGATCATCAAAATAGCAGACCACACGTGATCCCAGTTGAGGGATTGCCGCGGCCTCGACACAGGCGCCGCCACAGGAAATATTCTGAGTCAGAAAAGTATGATCGGCGCCTTCATGTAGAAAACGCCCGTTCAGTTTCAACGACACACGATAGTGACGTCGACGATCTGGTTTCGCCCGACCATTGAGCTGATCATTAGAGGGTCTTGCGAGTGCTGCACTCATTACCGCTCCCAATTTGACGCCTCCCCACATAGGTTTTGTTAAGATTGACAATACGTATGACGCGTTCACAAATGGTTGATATTACGCAAAAAGCTCACAGAAACGCCGAATGGCGCAAAAGATCAAAGGACGTCGCAATGGGTCAAAAAAAAGGGTTTGATTACATCATTGTAGGCGCCGGAAGTGCCGGCTGTGTTCTGGCAAACCGATTAAGTGAAGACCCGAATGTGACCGTTTGCCTGATCGAGGCGGGCAAAAAGGACAAATCGCTCCTGATTCGGATGCCGGCGGGCGTAGGCGGCCTGATCAAGCAGGAAAATCCTCACAATTGGGGCTTCTGGACGACGCCACAGAGACACATGGACAATCGCAAACTCTGGTGGCCGCGGGGCCGCGGTTGGGGCGGGTCGTCCTCTATCAATGGCATGATCTATATTCGTGGTCATGCGCGTGACTATGATCAATGGCGCCAGACCGGCCTGACCGGATGGGGCTATGCGGATGTTCTGCCCTATTTCCGTAAATCTGAAGGCTATGAAGGCGGTGCCAACGCATTTCATGGCGGCGATGGCCCGTTGCGGGTGAGCGAGAGCCCGATGCAGGACACCCTGTATGATATGTTCGTGCAAGCTGGCCAGCAGGCCGGTCATCCGGCAACGCCCGATTTTAATGGCGCTCAGCAGGAGGGTTTTGGTCCCTACCAGCGTACCATTCATGACGGCGAGCGCTGGAGCGCCTCCTTTGCCTATTTACGACCGATTGAGAAAGAGCGGACCAATCTGACCATCCTGTCGACGGCGCTGGTGTCGAAAGTCGTCTTCCATGGCGGCAAAGTTCATGGGGTCGAGACGGTCGCGAAGCCCGGTGCCGAACCTGAACTGATCCAGGCTTCGCAGGAAGTCATCCTGTGCGCCGGCGCGGTCCAGTCGCCGCAAATCCTACAACTCTCCGGCATCGGTCCTGCAGACAAATTACGTCAACATGGCGTCACCTGCGTATTTGACAGCAAGAATGTCGGTGCCAATTTGCAGGACCACCTGGACGTCACCGTCATCCACGAGATGACAGAAAAGGCGTCCGCCTATTCCAAACAGGCAGGCCTGAAAAAGCTCGCCGTCGGGATCAAATATCTGATGTCCAAAACGGGGCCTGGTGCCGACAATTTTTTGCAGGCAGGCGCGTTTCTGAAGACCCGCGAAGGGCTCGACCGTCCAGACATCCAATTACATCTGGTCAATGCGATGATGCGAGATCATGGCAATTACGATTACAAGCGCGATGGCTTCACCATACATTCCTGTCAGTTGCGTCCGGAAAGCCGTGGTACGGTGATGTTGACCAGCCCAGATCCCTTTGAGCATCCGGCCATCGACCCCCATTATCTCGCCACCGAAGGTGACCGCATCACGATGCGGGAATCGGTCAGAATGATGCGCGAGATTGCCGGCCAGAAAGCGCTGAACCCCTTGCGCGGCGAAGAAGCCTTTCCCGGTGCAAACGTGAAATCAGATGAAGAGATCGATACGTTCATCCGCACCTATGGCGAGACCATCTATCACCCGGTCGGGACGGTCGCCATGGGTATACAGGACGATGCCCCGGTGGATGGAGAGCTGAAAGTTCGCGGCGTCGAAGGCTTGCGGGTGGTCGATGCCTCCGTCATGCCAACCCTGATTGGCGGCAATACAAACGCGCCGACCATCATGATTGCCGAAAAAGCGGCCGACATGATTCGCGGGATTACCGCCATGCCGCCAGAAGAGGTTGAGATCGCCGCCTAGGGGTCGCGCTTCCAGATCAGTTTGGCATGCGTATTGGCGTCGGGGGTCAGGCCCATCCAGGCCAGTTGTCCGGTCGTAGCATTGACGATCACACAGCGACCTCGTTCCGCGAGCAATGTCGACACTTGCGACCGTAGATCCACGACGGCTTGCGTTGTGTGCAGGATGAAACAGCCAGGCATCAGTTCTGAAAACCGTCCGATCTCATTGAGCAGGGATATGACGGCACGGCGACCATCCGCATCCGTCTGAACGGACACCAGATAATTTGCCGGCTCCGGCGCGAATTCTGCCTTGGGACTAGGCGGCGATGCCAGAAATAGATCACAAAGCTCCGGATGCATTCGTGCGTTCAGGAAGGCGCCGCCATCATCATAGGCCACTTGCGACGATTCCAGGAGCCGTCCTTCCTCCGCAAAGGACCGCATCTGGCCCATTGTGTAGGGACCATAGACCACATCTTCCACCATGATCCGCCAGATCGGTGGGTCAATGGACGACAAATCGAGTGCGCTCTTGTCAGACATGTCGCCACGTCATCCTTGATTCGGTTTATCCAACACATAGCCTAGCGCGAAATCAGACAGATCGGGAGCGTATTATGATTGAAAGCGCGTTTGTGAACACGAAAATCGACGGCAATATTCTGATTGTCGAAATTAACCGGCCTGAAAAGATGAATGCGCTGCACCCGCCGGCCAATCGCGACTTGGGCGAAGTGTTTGATAAGTTTGCCGCGGACAAGGATCTTTGGGTGGCGATTATTACAGGTGCTGGAGACCGCGCGTTCAGTGCTGGCAATGATCTGCGCTATCAGGCCGAAGGCGGCGAAATGTTCCCCGTGCCGAGCGGTTTTGGCGGCCTGACCAATCGCTATGATCTGTTCAAACCGGTCATCGCGGCGGTCAATGGTGTGGCTATGGGCGGCGGCTTCGAGATCGCGTTGGCCTGTGACTTGATCATTGCGTCCGACAATGCCCGTTTTGCTCTGCCGGAGCCGAAAGTGGGTCTGGCAGCTTTGGCGGGCGGATTACATCGACTGCCGCGTCAGATCGGTCTCAAACGCGCCATGGGCATGATGCTGACGGGCCGTCACGTCATGGCGGAAGAGGGCGAGGCGCTCGGCTTCGTCAATGAAGTCGTACCCCAGACCGAGCTTATGGATTCGGCCATGCGCTGGGCCGGGATGATCACGGAATGCTCGCCCGCTTCGGTGCGCACAACTAAGGAAGTTGCGATGAAAGGCCTCGATACGGCAAACTTCCAGGAGGCCTTTTCGCAGAAGTATGATGCTGTTGGCCGTCTGTTCAAAGGCCCTGATTTTATTGAGGGTCCACGCGCATTTGCCGAAAAACGCAAGCCGAACTGGAGCGGCGAATAAGTAATTTGCATTTTACGCAAAACCATCCTCCCGGTATGGTCTGAGAATAAGAGCCATAAGGGATGAGTCAGATGTGGGTATTGTTTCGGTCGCTCTCGAATGCGTCATCAAAGATTGTCGCGACCTTTTTCATGGTCCTGGTTCTGATCTTTCTGGGCGTCATGTTCGTTCCCAGCGCTTTTAACAGCGTCAATGATTTCGCCAATTATCTCGCCAATCTGAATTGGGTTCGCAATCCCGACATTGGTGAACAGGGCGTGGCCGTAACGCGGGTCTTTATCAATGAATCCTCGATTTTCGGTATTATCATGACCCTGATCGCGCGGATCGTTGTGGAACTGATCTGGTGGGGCGTCGCGCGGCTTTGGCGGCTCGCCAATCCCCGTGATGATCGCCTTACGGTTCAGATTTAAGTGACAGATAGAACTGCAAAGACTGTTGAATTCGCGCCAATGCCGGTTTGCACACGGCGCGCATCTCGCTATGTCCTGATCTGCAAAGTTTAGGAGTGAGCCATGGGCCGCGAAGAAGTCTTACGTCTCGAGGCGTACCTGAAAGAAAAACTCAATCCGGGCCTGCGCCTGATTGCGCGCAAAGAGACCGATGATTCTGTCGAAGTCTATCTCGGCGCGGAATTTCTCGCTGTCGTCTATAAAGACGTGGATGATGGCGAGACCAGCTACGCCCTCAATATGACCGTCCTGTCGGAGGATATTGGCGCCGAATAGAATCGGGCGTCCAGGCGACTTTAAAACAAATCAGGTGTGCGATGCGGCGATCTGGCTGAGAAAGGTCTCGATCGCCGTTATCGCTTCAGGTTCATTCAAGAGCGGCGCATGCCCAACACCAGGGATCGTGACCAGTTTCGCGGTCCGGTGCCGTTTCATCATGCGCGCGGCGGTCGATGGATGCAGCACATCGGATCGTTCACCGCGCGTCACCAGAAGCGGTCGTTTCTTCATTTTAGCGAAGAGTCGCCACATCGCGAACCGCGTCTTCAATGTAGGTTTGGTATCGGCAATGGCGCGTGAAATAGCCGGATCATAATCGAGGATGACTGTCCCGGTATCGTTTTCGCGATAGGTGCGGCTTGCAAAGGCCTGCCAATCCTCCGGACCGAAATCGGGAAACACGTCCCTCTGTGCCTCGGCCGAGGCCTGGGTGGCAGCGTCCCAGTCGGGCAAGGCCTCAACCTCGCCGACATAGCCTGCGATCCGGACGAGGCCGGCGGGATCGACCACGGGCCCGACATCATTGAGCACGGTTCCGAGCACCCGTTCTGGCATGGTGTGCATCATGATCATCGCCATAAGGCCGCCCATGGAGGTGCCGATCAAGGCGGCTTTCTCAATCTTGAGCGTGTCGAGCAGAACAGCCATGTCGTCCGCATAGACCGGTGGTGCGTAACGGGCCGGATCCGGATCGTGTTGCGAGCGTCCACGTCCCCTGACATCGACAGCGATGTAACGATGCGGGCCTGTCAGACCATCAATCAACGGCTCGAAATCCTTGTGATTCCGGGTCAGCCCATGCATGCATAATACGGTCAGGGCCGCGGTCGGATCACCATAGGATTTGGCGAAGAGGGACAGGCCATCCCGGGATTTGAAATGAATGTCTTCTGGCACGAGGCGATGTCCGGTTATGGGCCCCGACTGATGGGAGGAAACGGGATCAGCCGGGGCCGAAGCGCGAGAGGATTAGTAGCGCTTCGTGATCTGTAACTGAACCGTTTGCGGAGCGCCGAAATAGGCTGTCCGAATGCCGCCCACGGAGGAAAATTCCTGGAAGTCCGTTTTGTAGACTTCATCGGTCAGGTTCTTGCCATATAGGCCAACCGTCCATGAGTCTGACGGATCGCTCCAAACGATACGGGCATTGGCGAGCCAATACGCGTCCTGGAACACTTCCGGCACTTGCTGGTCGACGGCAAGCGCGTGCTCGCCGCGATAATTGGCATCCGCGCCGAAGGTCAGCGTACCACTGTCCGCAAGGTCGAAATCATAAGTGGCGCCAAACCGCGCGGTCCAGTCTGGCGCGAAGGCGGGTTCATCCGTATCTGCGCGATCTCCGGTGGGTGCATTCTGATCCAGGAATTCGCCATACTCGGCATCAAGATAGCCAATCTGGGCATCGAGGGTCAGACCTTCGCCAATCAGGGCCTGAAATTCCAGCTCCGCGCCATAAATCTCAAGCTCGCCCGCATTGAAGACGGGGAAGGCGAACTCGCCGGGACCGCGGGCGACCGAGACGCGCGCCTGGAAGTCCTGATAATCATTGTAGAAGACCGCGCCGGACAGATTGACCCGTCCATTGTTCAGAGCCTTGCGGAAACCGGCTTCGTACGACCAGACAATTTCCGGATCATATGGCGTCTCATCGCCGGGGGCGTTGGCGCGGCCATTAAAGCCGCCGGATTTGAAACCTTTGGCAACCTTGGCATATCCGAACAGATCATCGTCGAACTGATAGTCGACGCTGACCAGAGGGGACACATCTTCCCAGCTTTCACTAACGCCGAAGGAGAAGGGCGTCGGCACCAAGGTTGTTGAGGTGGCGCGCTGATAGGTTTTCAGCTCGTACGTATACCGCAATCCGCCGGTGACAGAGAGCCGGTCATTGACGTCATAGACCAGGTTCCCGAAAGCGGCATAGGAATGCAGATTGAGATTGTCTTCAATGTCCCGCGTGAAGGCGAGTGGGAAACCGCCAAATAGCAGGAAGTCATCGGCGTAGGCTTGCTGGAAGGACGAGACATTCTCGTTCAACCAGAACACGCCGCCGACGCCGCTGATCGCACCATCGCCATCATAGAGCAGCTGGAATTCCTGGCTCGTCTGGTCCTGCTCGACCCCGACGAAGACATCACCCAGTTCCAGTGGCGTCGCATCAATGTCGATAAAGTCGTCATATTCAAGATCGCGATGGGCGGTGATGGATTTCAGTGTCCAGTTCTCATTCAGGTCATAGCTCGCCGTGATGCCGATACCAGCATGGGTCAGCTCGTTCGAGTTTTCGAGATCGGTGCCACCCGCGCGCGTCAGGCTGGTTGATGTTTCATAGTCGAACTCGTCGCCGCTCGGGATGAAGAGCGGGACAATGGTTTGGGCCGGCGTAGGCGGTGCAAGATCGACCGCGAATAACAGGCTTTGTGGCTGACCCACCGTGAGGGCGGGAGACTCCTCGGTATAGTCGGCATTGATCACCACTTCGAGTGGATCGGTCGGCGTCCAGACCAGGGTTCCGCGGGCTGCCCAAGTGTCCTTGTCATTATATTCGAAGTCACCATTCGGATCTTCGACATAACCATCGCGGCTGCCGCGATAAAGCGAGAACCCGCCGCCCAGCATGTCCTCTATCAAGGGTCCGGAGATCGAACCGGCCGCTTCGATCGCATTGTAGGACCCATAAGACAGGCGCCCGAAGGCTTCGAATTCGTCGCCCGGTTTCTTCGAGACGATTTTCAGCGCACCGCCATTTGTGTTCTTGCCATAGAGCGTCCCTT
>ERZ1740059.46-NODE-46-length-58362-cov-6.055139_pt1 | contig 58362 bp, 53 predicted proteins | sample MGYA00581744_ERZ1740059 | MGnify/ENA primary metagenome ERZ1740059 (study PRJEB43018, sample SAMN04849738) | marine metagenome | isolation source: floating plastic debris | place: Pacific Ocean | collected 2008-08-28 | study: EMG produced TPA metagenomics assembly... | reverse complement strand
GTTTCGCCGCTATTTCTATACCCGCCTAGAGGAACAACACTGTTGTCTGCAAGCAGAGTGCGCGATAGCTCTACGGCGTAGGCGTATCGCGCATCGGTGCGTACATTCCTGGTCGCTCCGGAGGCTGCCTGGTAGAGCGCGCCCAAAGCCAAACCGAGGATGGCCACGGCGACCATCATTTCTAGCAGGGAAAAACCGAACTGTCGGCGATAGGTCATCATCACTACCGGCCCGCAACGCGCTCCATCTCGACGCGGCCAACGAGCCAATCCACGGTGATCCGCGTGAGCGCACCATCGGCACCACGGACATCGACCCCACCACCGCTCGCGCTTCCATCCGGGTAAAAGCGGATAACCCCGACGTTATCAAGATTCAGCTCGGCAGCGCCGTGCGCGATCACCGTCAGCCCACTCGGCAGGGTAACCACCTAGCAGCCGGCTGAAATACGGCGCGCAGAAGGACGTGCTGCGCCGTATTCCGGGGCTCGAGAACGCGGAATTCGCGCGCCTTGGGGGGATCCACCGCAATACGTTCATCAACTCTCCGAAGCTTCTGGATCCGGTCATGCGGCTCAAGTCCGAACCGCGTCTTCGCTTCGCCGGTCAGATCACTGGCGTGGAAGGATATGTGGAGAGCGGGGCGATGGGCATTCTCGCCGGGCGCTTCGCAGCGGCGGAGCGACTTGGTCTGCCGGCCGCCCCGCCTCCGCCCGAGACCGCTTTCGGCGCGCTTCTGGGCCATATCACCGGCGGCGCGGAGACCGAGACGTTTCAACCGATGAACGTCAATTTCGGGCTGTTCCCACCGATTGAAGACGCGCGCATCAAAGGACGCAAGGCGGCGCGCAAACAGGCGCGCGGCATGGCGCAGTGCGAACGCGCCTTGGCCGCATGCGACGCCTGGTTGGCGAGCGCGCCTCTGCCGTCCCCCCGCGTCGCCGCGTGAACTCGGAACCGGAACCCTTTAGTCTTTAAGCAGCCAGAGCTCTTTCCAACGGGCCTCGATGACGGCGGCGTAAATCGCCGGGGTCAGTCCATAAGCCCCGGTCGCGTAGCTGTCGTTGACCTCGACCAGCAGCGTTCGGCCGTCTTCAACAACGCCCATGTCGAGGGCGTAACTCGCCGGCGCCTCTTCAAACGCAGTGATCGCCGCCCGGACGCGCTCAGGATCGGGGAACAGGAGCGGATCGCCGGCGTAGTGACGCACGCCCATGATCTCGCCGTGCATGACAAAGGTTCTGTACTCCGAGACAAACGGCGTCAGCTCTGCGCAGTCGACGACAGTCTCATCCGGAACATGAGCCGTCGACAACAGATCCGCGAACGCGCGGAGCGGCTTGCCTGTGAAGAGCTTGGTTTGTGTGGGAAGCGGTTTGACAAACAGCTGCTCACCGCGTTCCACGGCGCGGCGAGCCTCGATCATCGGTCCGCGCCATGTCTTGCGACCTGCGAAGCCCGCCAAGCTGGAGGGGATCGACTCGATCGAACGAACGCGAAGCTTCAGCCGCTCAAGAGCCTTATGGACGATCCCGACGCCGCCGACGACGATGTCGTTCCGTTTCAAAGGCAGATCGGCCAGGTCTTCAGCGTCGAACAGGTTCACCTCCTCGCCTCTCAGGGTGAAGCCGACTAGCGCGACTTGGCGATTGATGGCGAAGACGCTGTGATCTGGGCGGACGATGTGAACAGTCATGCGAGTTACGGACTCACGTGCATTGGCGCAGACGCGCTTGAGAGGAAAAGGGTCAGACGGTGGAGCTGTTTAGAGGGGTGGGATTAGCCTCTCAGCTGCGCACACGGAACAGCGGTTTTCCACTAGCGTTTGACAGTTGCGAAAGAGGACGTGATCTTTTCTGCAATGGGAGGTCACTATGTCCGACGAGTTTCTGCATAAGGCTTATGGGTTCGAAGATCCGGAGCAGACCGAGACGTTCTATGACGACTGGGCCAAAACCTATGCCGACGACGTCCGCAAGCTCCGCTACCTGACCCCAGGTCTATGCGCCGACGCTTTGGTTTCCCTCGACCCGGTAAAGTCGAGCCCGATCATAGATCTTGGGTGTGGGACGGGCTTGGCCGGATTGGCGTTCAAAAAGGCCGGGTTCGACATCATCGACGGCGTCGATTTTTCCGAAGGCATGCTCGCGGAGGCCCGAAGCCACAACCTCTATCGCGATCTTTGGCAAGGCGACTTGTCTGTGCCGATTGAAACCCCGCATGGGCTTTATGCGCACGCAATCGCCGCGGGGGTCGTCAACCCTGGCCATGCGCCCCCGAGCACCATTTTCAACGCTTTGAACGTGTTGAAGCCCGGCGGCGTGTTGGTCTTCTCACTCAACGATCACGCGCTCGCAGACCCCGCATATCCAGGAGCCGTCAACGAAGCGGTGGACGCCGGCGGAGCGGAGCTCGTCTTCAAGGAGTATGGCGAGCATTTGCCCGGCACGGGACTAAAGGCCGAAGTCTACGCCCTGAGAAAGCGGTGAGACGCTTACCAACCGCGCAACCGCGCCATTGCAAAGGTCAGGTCCCGTCGAAATGGGCTCTCATCCGTAAAGTGCCGAAAGGCGTCAAGGTCGCGCCGTTGAGCCGCGCGTAAGATCGGGGGCGTTCGCCACGCTGACAAAAGCGCCGGATGCAAACGCCGATCAATCTTGGCTTTTCGAGCTTTGTTCAGACCGGTTTCTGCATCGTGCGCGATCTCCGCGACTGCACGCTGGAGCTCTGGCGGCGTCTTCTTCTGCAGTACGACCGAGCGGTTGATCGCCTCGCCCGTCACCGGCGGTATCATGACCCGGTCGAGCGCGGCCAACGCCGGGATCGCGCGCAACATGTTGGCCACGCCAAGGGCGTACCCAACGGCGGAAACCGTCTCGCTCGTCTCGGTCGACAGCTCTCCGTCCAATAAAATCTGACAACCCAAGCGCATCAGGTTCCCGGACGTTCCAAGAACGTAGCGGTCCAACTCGGGCCGCCCGAGCATAGGCGACGGATCGATGTCGCGCCCGCGCGCTTCGATCATCTCGATCACCCACTCTTTTGGAGGACGCGCGCGCTCGAGCAAGGTCGCCACCGGCAGCACCAACTCGTGCCGACGCGGCGCTTCGCCGGAGTAGATTTCTTCAATAGCGTCGATCCACCATTGCAGGCGGATCTGCGCGATCTGCGGTTCGGAGGCGCGCCACGGCATGCGCGCGATCTCCAAGTTCAGGGCGTAAAGCGTGAGCAACGCCGCGCGTTTTTCAGGCGGCGCCGTCAACGCCGAACGATGCCGATCCGGATCGGCGAGACGCAGGTGCTCGACAAGCCGGGGGTCGAGGTCCATCAGCTGATCGACGCCGGCGCGCCAGAGCGCATCAGTTTGTAGGTGATCGCGTCAGAAAGCGCCTGGAACGACGCATCGACGATATTGGCCGAGACGCCGACAGTCGACCATGTCGCGCCGGTCTCTTCGTCGAGGCTGTCAATCAATACCCGGGTCACTGCTTCGGTTCCGCTCGTCAGAATGCGGACGCGGTAGTCCACCAAACGCATCTGTTCGATGTAACTCTGGTACCGCCCGAGATCTTGCCTCAACGCATGATAAAGCGCGTCAACCGGGCCCTGGTCAGCCTGTCGCCCGCCGTTGGTGCTCTCGAAAAAAGAGGTGCGCACGGATCCGTTCTCCCGCGTGCGGGCGACGGCTTCAGAAACTGTGACAACCTCGTTGAGCGCATTGAACCGCCGTTCGACGATGATGCGATATTGTTCGACCTCGAAGAAACGCGGCAGCGTTCCGAGAAAGCGATGCGCCAAAAGTTCAAAGCTTGCCGCCGCGCTGTCATAGGCGAAGCCCTGGTCTTCACGCTGCTTGACGAGGGTCAGCAGCTCTCCAAGTTTCGGGTCGTCGGCCGCGACCTTGATCCCTGCCTCCACCAACCGTTGGCGCAAGTTGGAACGCCCCGCCTGATTGGACATCGGGATGACCCGCTCATTGCCGACCAAACCTGGTTCGATGTGCTCGTAGGTGCTTGGATGCTTGGCGATCGCCGAAGCGTGCAGACCTGCCTTATGCGCGAACGCCGCGGCCCCGACATAGGGAGCGTGGCGATCAGGCGGTCGGTTCAAAATGTCGTCGAGCAAACGGCTGAGGCGCGTGACGCCTGCGAGCCCCTCGACAGTGACGCCGATTTCGAATTGGCTCGCGTAGGGCTCTTTCAGAAGAAGCGTCGGGATCAGCGAGACGAGATTGGCGTTGCCGCACCGCTCGCCAAGACCGTTCAAGGTTCCCTGGATCTGGCGGGCTCCGGCCTCAACGGCGGCTAGGGTGTTCGCGACGGCCAGTTCCGCATCATTGTGCGTATGGATGCCGATCCTGTCGCCGGGAATTCGACGACACACCGTATCGACGATCTCGCGAACCTCAGATGGCGTGGCGCCGCCATTGGTGTCGCAGAGCACGATCCAGCGGGCGCCAGCCTGAAACGCGGCGTCGAGACACTCGAGCGCATAAGACGGGTTCGCCTTGTATCCGTCGAAGAAGTGTTCGGCGTCGAAGAGGGCCTCGCGCCCCTGCCCCGCGACATGCGTCAGGCTTTCATGAATCGCGGCGGCATTCTCGTCGAGTTCCGCGCCCAGCGCTTCGCGGACGTGGAAGTCGTGGGTTTTGCCGACAAGGCAGACCGACGCTGTGCCTGCGTCGAGGACTTCGGCCAGAACCGGGTCGTTCGATGCTGAAATTCCGATGCGCTTTGTCATTCCAAACGCCGCGAAGCGTGCGCGCTTCAGCTGGGGGGGCGAGCGAAAGAAATCGCTGTCGGTCGGGTTCGCGCCAGGCCAGCCGCCCTCGATATAGTCGATCCCAAGGGCGTCAAGCTCGCTGGCGATCCGCTGCTTCGCTTCGACTGAAAAATCGACGCCTTGGGTCTGCTGCCCATCCCTGAGCGTCGTGTCGTAAAGCGTCAGGCGTTCCTTCGTCATCGCGCTCACCCTCGATGAAAACGCTGAAGCGAAGCCGGCATTGGCGTGACCGCGATCTTTGCGGCCAGCATCTCGGCGTCGGAGTCCACGAATTCAAGCCCCGCAGCGGAGCTGATTTTCAGCTCAAGCCCGATGTCGCGGCAGAAAACCATCGCCTCGCGGCGTTCGCGCGTGCCCTCATGATAGCTCGCGAGCGCAGATTCCACCGCCCGCTTCACGCGTTCGACGACCCCGTCGGCTTCGGCCAATCGTTCCGCCCGAGCCTCGGCCGCCGTCTTGAAGTCTCGGGTCACTTAGGAATCTCCGGCAGCTTGCTCGCGTCAAATGAAGCATTTCTACTACCCGAAGTTCCTTCCTTCGACGACCGAACCTCGACGCCAGCAGCCTGGAGCTCAGCGCGGGTGCGGTCCGCATCATCGAAACGTTTTTCACGCCGCGCTTTATCGATCAATTTGCAAAGTTCATCTATCCGCTCGTCGATGCTTTGAGATTCTTGAAACGCCTCCTCAACCGTAAAGCGTACGTCGGGACCGGACTTGCCGCGAAACCGGAACCCCATCCATGACGCAGTAGCCATAACTTGTTTCAGGTGCTCGACATCGATGACCGCAGAATGATCCTTAGCTAGATCTCCCAAACGCTTCAGCGACGATGCCGTATCGAGGTCATCGTAGAGCGGTTCGAGAACATAGTTGGAAACGCTGCCCTGTCCCCATTCCACTTTTTCCCGTCGCGCGCGGTCGTTCAGGTGGCTCAACCTGTTCATAGCCACCTGCGCCTCCTCTACACGTGCCGACGTCCAGTCTAGCGGTTTGCGGTAGTGCGTGTTTAGAAGCACATATCGTATAACGTCGCCTGGCGTAGTGCTGCGCAGATCATGCACGGTGATGAAATTGCCCAAGCTCTTGGACATCTTCTCCCCTTCGACCTGCACATAGCCGTTGTGCATCCAGTAATTGGCGAAGGTGCTGCCGGGATGGGCGCAGAGCGACTGCGCGCGCTCGTTCTCGTGGTGCGGGAAGGTCAGATCAATCCCACCGCCGTGAATATCGAAGTCCTGACCCAGCAGGGCGTCCGCCATGGCTGAACACTCGATGTGCCAGCCCGGCCGACCATAACCCCAAGGGCTCTCCCAACCCGGTTCGTCGCCGCTCGACGGCTTCCAAAGCACAAAGTCCATCGGATCGCGCTTGTAAGGCGCGACTTCCACGCGGGCGCCGGCGATCATGTCGTCGATCGAACGCCGAGACAGCGCGCCGTAGTCGTTGAAGCTCGATACGGAAAACAATGCGTGGCCTTCAGCCGCGTAGGCTTTGTCATCCGCAATCAGCTTGGCGATCAGCGCGATCATCTCGTCGATATACTTTGTGGCCCGCGGTTCATGGGTCGGGCGCATCGCCCCAAGCGCGTCCATATCCTGATGAAACCAATCGATCGTTTCTTCAGTGACCGTCGAGATCGGCACGCCGCGCTCTGCAGCGCGCTTGTTGATCTTGTCGTCGACGTCGGTGAGGTTGCGGACATACGTGACATGGTCGCCGCCATACGCATGCCGCAGCAACCGAAACAAGACGTCAAACACGATCACGGGGCGCGCGTTGCCGATATGGGCGCGGTCGTAAACCGTTGGTCCGCACACATACATACGCAGGTTCGACGGATCGATCGGCTCGAACACGCGTTTCTCGCGGCTCGCCGTGTCATACAAGCGGATCAGTGGTCTAGCGTCGGACAAAGCGCGGGCTCCTCTTCGCTCTCGCGGCGAGGGAGGGCCTAACATCGGAATGTCTCAAAGGAAATACACCGAACACCACCGCCGCCGCAGCTTACTAGCGGGTGGTACAAATCTCAGCGATGATCGTCGTCGTGATCATGGCGTGTGTATGGGCGGCGCGCCAAGACGGGTCAAGGGGCGTGCGCTCTTTGGTTTGCAGGTTTTTGAAACACGCGCGTGGAACGACGTCTTCAGAACGTCGTCGATTGGCTGTAGCCTTTGACCCCTAAGCTCAAGGAGGCCGCCGATGGCTCAAAGCAGCTCCCAGACCGCTGATCCCAACCCGAGTGTGCGCACCTCGGTGTTCGGCATCGCCGGCGATGTTCTCAGGACATCGTCGGAAAAGAGCCTTTCCCTGGTGGCGGCGGGCGTCGCTTTCTACCTGTTGTTGGCGTTGACCCCGATGTTGACGGTCGCGGTGTCGGTCTACGGCCTGGTGGCCGATCCAGCGACGTTTGAAACCCATCTGGACGCCTTGCAGGGGTTGCTGCCGCCTGATGCTTTCGCATTCCTCGATGAACAGTTTCGCGCAACGATGGGGTCAAGCGAACTGACCCTGACCTGGGCGGCCGGCGTCAGCTTCGCGATCGCCCTGTGGAGCGCCAGTCTCGCCGTTCGAGGGCTGATGACTGCGATGCGGCTGAACTTTCCCAACGCGCATCAGTACGGAGCAGCGGCGTTCTTTGTCCTTTCGCTCCTGTTCACGCTCAGCATCATCGTTTTGCTGGTTCTGGTCATCTCGATCATTGTCGCCCTGCCCTTGGCGTTCGGCGCGCTCAAGATCATGGAGGTTGGCGGAGAGGCCCTCCATTACGTCGAGCCGGTCGTCATGTTCCTGCTCGCAACGGCGGTTCTGACGATCGTCTATCGACTGAGCTCGCTGCATGGCCGGGAGTACAACCGCGTCGCGATCTACGCCGCGATGATCACCACTCTGCTGTGGTTGGGCGGGTCCAAGCTTCTGACGGCGTATGCGGTCGAATACGCCGACTTCGGCAAAACCTACGGCCCCTTCGCGGCTGTGGCCGGCCTGATGCTCTGGTTCTGGATGAGCGCCTATCTGCTGCTGCTGGGCGCGGTGTCTGTCTCGACGATTGGGCGCGCTCTGGACGCTCGATCGGCGACGTCGGCCTAACCCGCCGCAGGGACGTTCTCGAGCAACGGCAAAAGAGCCGCCATCTCGGGGCCTCGCTCCCGCCCGGTCAACGCCTTTCGCAAGGGCATGAAGAGCGCTTTGCCCTTCCGCCCTGACGCGCTTTTCACGGCGTCGGTCCAGGATTTCCAGGTCGTCTCATCCCACGGGCGCTCTGGCAAAAGCGCCATCGCCTGAGCAACGAATTCGGCGTCTTCCTCCGCGATCACAGGTTCTGCGCCGTTTTCCACGAGCTGCGCCCATTCCGACGCCTCTTCCAAACGCTCTAGGTTGCCGCGGACGGCCGACCAGAGCGCTTCCGACACTCCGAGAGCGTCCAGACGCGCCGACACCGCGCTGTACGGCGTCTCATGGAGCACCTTCGCATTGAGTTGACGTAGCTCCTCCATCGAGAACCGCGCCGGCGCACGGCCGAAGCGTCCGATGTCAAACCCATCAACCAAGGCCTGATGCTCGGTGCGGGGCTCTACGGGATCCGCGGTGCCAAGACGCGCCATCAATGACAGAACGGCGACCGGCTCCAACCCCTCTTCGGCGAGACTTTCCAGAGACAGAGACCCGATCCGCTTCGACAAAGCTTCGCCCTCGGCCCCGACGAGCAGCGAGTGATGCGCGAAGGTTGGAACCTCGCCGCCGAGGCTTTGGATCATCTGGATCTGCGTGGCGGTGTTGGCCACATGGTCCTCGCCCCGAACCACATGCGTCACGCCCATCTCGATATCGTCGACCACCGAGCACGGCGTGTACAAGAAGCCGCCATCTTCGCGGATCAGCACCGGATCGGAGACCGATGCGCAGTCGACGGACGTGTCTCCGCGGATCTGATCGACCCACTCGACCCGCTCCTGATCGAGCTTGAAGCGCCAGTGCGGTCGCCGCCCCTCGGCCTCGTAGGCGGCGAGTTGCTCCGCGCTCAGACTAAGCGCCGAGCGGTCGTAGACAGGGTGCTTGCCCATTGCGAGCTGCCGCTTGCGTTTGAGGTCCAACTCCTGCGGCGTCTCGTAACTGGCGTAAAGCCGGCCCTGCTCCCTCCAGGTTTGCGCGGCGGCTTCGTACCGTTCCAGGCGCTCCGACTGCCGCTCGAACCTGTCCCAGGTGAGACCGAGCCACGTCAGATCGCGTTGCGCGGCCTCGACATACTCTTCCTTCGATCTCTCCGCATCGGTGTCGTCAATCCGTAGTATGAAGGTTCCGCCGGCCTTCCGAGCGGTGAGCCAGGACAGCAGCGCCGCACGGAGGTTGCCGATATGCAGCAATCCGGTTGGCGACGGGGCGAAACGCGTGGTGACGGTCATGGGCGCTCTCTTGCAAGGTTGAGCGCTTATTGGCCATCCGACCGTTCGGATCAACCTGGCGTTACCGTCGCGACCACTCCCGATATCGCGGATCGGCCTCTTTCATGTCCTGATAGAGCCAGACCATCCGATCGACAAACCAGACTTTCGGCAACACGGCGGCGAACATGCCGAAGATGGTCCACTCCGGGTCGAGCATGATCAGCCCGTAGATCAATGCGAGCGCTCCCGGAACGGATAGAGCCGCCAAAGTCTTCCCGGCGCGCTCATGATGCGCTGGGATTGGCACCTTGGCGCGGTTGAGAAACACTCTTTCGCCGAAAACGCCCTTGGACATCCAGTTGTCCGTCGATCCAGGCGGCCCAAATGCGCGCGGGTTCCACCAGTTCCACCAAAGCGCCGCCGCGATCGGGACGAGACACCACCAGCCGATCCAGACCCGGCTCCAGATAGCCAATACGATCAGCGGCAGCACCGAGAACCGCGTGAGCACGCTCCAAGGATTGGCGTGACGGGCCCAGGCTTCGTCATCCATGCCCATCATACGCTCTGCAGCGTTGAAGAGGTCCATTTTTGGTCTCCAGCTCTGTCGCCCTTTCGCAATTGCGAACGGAATTCGGAAAAGCCGACCACTGAAGGCCGGATATGTTGACGCAGCCCCCTGCCCGCGGCGGCTTTCGCTTCTATCTCCCGTCATGTGAACGAGCGACGGTGGAGTTAGTCATGGACGCCCTGATGCTCGCCCGAATTCAATTCGGAGCGAACATATCATTTCACATCCTGTTCCCAACGATCACGATCGCTTTGGGCTGGCTGCTTTTGTACTTCAAGATCAAGTACAATCGGACCGGCGATGACGCCTGGATGTCTGTCTATCGCTTCTGGACAAAGGTCTTCGCGCTGACATTCGGTCTCGGGGTCGTCAGCGGCCTGACGATGTCCTTTCAGTTCGGCACAAACTGGCCGGGCTTCATGGAAGTCGTCGGCAATATCGCCGGTCCTCTTCTGGCCTACGAAGTGCTGACCGCGTTCTTCCTGGAGGCCGGGTTCCTTGGGATCATGCTGTTCGGCCATGGTCGCGTATCCAATTGGGTGCACACGCTGGCCACGGTTTTGGTGGCGTTCGGCACGACGCTGTCGGCTTTCTGGATCTTGGTGTTGAACTCCTGGATGCACACGCCCGTGGGCTTCGAGATGCGCGACGGCGTCGCCTATGCGACGGATTGGCTGGCGATCATCTTCAATCCGTCGATGCCCTACAGACTGGTGCATATGCTGCTGGCGTCGGGCCTGACGGCGGCGTTCCTGATCGCGGGCCTCAGCGCCATTCGGTGGCTGTGGGGCGACCGCTCCAAGGCGGTTCGCCACGCCATGCGCACCGGCGTGGTCCTGGCGGCGGTGCTGATCCCTCTGCAAATCGTCGCCGGCCATGAGCACGGCATCAACACGAAAGAGTATCAGCCGCAAAAACTCGCAGCCATGGAGGGCAACTGGGAGACGCAGACACATGTCCCGCTGGTTGTTTTCGGAATTCCCAACGAAGAGACCCGCTCGAACGATTTTGAGATCGCGATCCCGGGTCTTGCGAGCTTGATCGTGGGTCACTCGTTCGATGCGGAACTTAAAGGGTTGAACGACTTCGTCACCGAAGAAGGCGAGGTATTGCACCCGCCTGTCGCACCGGTGTTCTTCGCCTTTCGCGTCATGGTCGGGATCGGCGTTCTGATGCTTGCAGTGTCGTGGTTCGTGGGTTGGAGGCTTTGGCGAACCGGCGAGCCTGGTCTCTGGGGCGCTCGTGCTCTGGCCGCGATGACCTTGTCCGGTTGGGTGGCGACGTTGGCCGGTTGGTACGTCACCGAGATCGGCCGCCAACCGTGGTTGGTGACCGGAGTGCTCGACACGGCCTCGGCGGCCGCGGACCACCCTGCGCCCATCCTCGGATTGTCACTGACGATCTATCTGCTGGTCTATGTCGTTCTGCTGGCGGCCTATATCGGCGCGATCCTGCACCTCGCCCGCAAGTCGATGGACGGTGAAAAACTGCCCGACGCGCCGGTGGGCGTGGGCGCTTTGCCCGCTGCGAACCCAGCCTGAACACGACCACAAGGAGCGCCCTTATGGAGTACGATTTCTCAGATTGGCTTCCGCTCGCCTTCGGCGTGCTCATGGGGCTCTCCATCCTGATCTATGTGGTGCTGGATGGGTTTGATCTGGGCGTGGGGATCCTTTCGCTGAACGTCGAACCGAAGGAGCGCGACATCATGGTCGGCTCGATCGGGCCCTTCTGGGACGCGAATGAAACTTGGCTGGTGATGGCCGTCGGTCTGCTCTTGGTGGCGTTTCCGACAGCACACGGGGTGATCCTGACGGCGCTCTACCTTCCTGCGACGTTGATGTTGCTCGGATTGATACTGCGGGGGGTCGCCTTCGAGTTTCGCGCCAAAGCGCCGGTAGAGAACAAGCTGGCCTGGGACCGAGCCTTTTTCGCCGGCTCGCTGATCGCGACCGTCGCTCAAGGGTACATGCTGGGCGTTTACATCCTCGGCCTCGATCAGAGCTGGGTTGGCGTCCTGTTCGGCCTTCTGGTGGGGCTGTGCCTTGTCGCCGGTTATGCGTTTCTGGGCGCGACCTGGCTATTGGCGAAGACAGAGGGCGCGTTGCAGCTCAAGGCGCTCGACTGGGCGTCTAAGACGAAATGGGCCGCAGCGATCGGGATGCTGGCGATCTCCATCGCCTCGCCGCTCGCCAGCGACCGGATTTTCGAACGCTGGTTCAGTTTCCCTGAAGTGGTGCTGCTTGCGCCGATCCCGTTGATCACCGGCGGCCTGTTCCTCGGTCTCATTCTGCTGCTGCGGGATGGGCCGTTGCGCAAAGCCATGTTGGAGGATGGGCGGCTCGCGTGGACGCCTTTCGCCATCACCTCGGCGATCTTTGTCTTGGGCTTCGCCGGGCTCGCCTACTCGTTCTTCCCGTATGTGGTTCCTGAGAAGCTTACTCTTTGGGACGCGGCCTCCGCCCGTGACTCGCTCTTCATCATCTTCATCGGCGCAATGGTGACGCTGCCAATGATCGCCGGCTACTCGGCCTACGCGTATTGGGTGTTCCGCGGCAAGGCGACCGAACTGAAATACGAGTGATCGTCCCCTACCCGCTCCGCCACCGGTTGGTGATCGGGTAGCGGCGATCGAGCCAGAAGGCTTTCTGGGTCAGCTTTGTGCCCATCGCCGACTGGAACCGCTTGTACTCGGACGTGTAGATGAGACGCTCGACGCGGGCGACCTCAGCCCGGTCGAACCCTTCCTCGACGAGGTCTGCGACGCTCAGATCACGCTCGATCAGCCCTTCCAGGATCACATCGAGCCTTTCATAGGGTGGCAGGCTATCCTCGTCTTTCTGGTCCTCGCGAAGCTCCGCCGTCGGCGGTTTGTCGATCACCCGGCTGGGCATCACTTCGCCGGAGGGTGCCATCATCCAGGGCCGGTGGTTGGCGTTGCGCCAGCGGCAGGTTTCGAAGACGCGCGTTTTGTAGAGATCCTTCAGAGGATTAAAGGCGCCGCACATATCGCCGTAGAGCGTCGCATAGCCGACCGCGACCTCGGATTTGTTGCCTGTGGTCAGCAGCAGCGCGCCGGTCTTGTTCGACAGCGCCATCAGGTAGAGCCCCCGCAACCGCGACTGGATGTTTTCTTCCGTGATATCTCGCGGCGCGGCGCCAAACAGCGGCGCGAGCGACGCTTCGATCGCATCCACGCCGTCGCCGATCGGAAGCGTGTCGAGCTGGCATCCAAGCAACTTCGCGACTGCGGCGGCGTCCTCCAAGCTCTCATCGCTGGTGAACCGCGACGGCAGCATCACGCAACGGACGTTATCCGGACCGAGCGCATCCGCAGCAATCGTCGCCGTCAGGGCCGAGTCCACCCCGCCTGACAGCCCGAGCAGCGCCTGAGTGAAGCCGGATTTTGCGAAATAGCCGCGAACGGTCTCCACCATGACCCGATAATCCGCCTCCCAGTCGTCAGGCAGGTTCGCCTTCTCGACCTCGCGACACCGCCATCCTTCAGGCGTCCGGTCAAAGTCGATGTGGAGGGTCTGTTCTTCGAAAAACGCCATCTGCGCGGCCAGCCCGCCGCCGGGGTTCAAGACAAACGATCCGCCGTCGAACATCTGGTCGTCCTGAGCGCCCACCAAGTTCAGGTAGACCAGCGGCAACCTGCTTTCGATCACCCGGCTGATCATCAAGGGGATTCGCTCACGTTCATACTTGACGCGCTCGTAGGGAGAACCGATCGGGCCGATCAGGATCTCGGCGCCAGATTCCTCCAGCGACTCGACCGGTTCTGGATACCAGGCGTCCTCGCAAATCGGCACGCCAATCCGCACGCCGCCAATCGACGCCGGGCCGGGCGCAGGCCCTGCCTGGTGCAAACGCTTTTCGTCGAAAACGCCGTCATTGGGCAGCATGTGCTTGTGAAAGACGGTCTGCACCTTGCCGCCGTTCAGCAGCCAGACGCCGTTGTAGACGCCGTCTTTGCTGTCTTCAGGTCCGCCGACCATCAGCGCGGGACCATCCTGCACCTCGTCCGCGAGCTCTTTAATGCGCGCGGCGCAGGCGGCCACGAAGGACGGCTTGGTGATCAGGTCCTGGCACTGATACCCACAGATCATCATCTCCGGGACGACAACGAGATCCGCGCCCGCCTCGCGGCCGGTCCGCCATGCCGCCATGATCTTTTCGGCGTTGCCGTCGATATCGCCCACGACGGCATCGAGCTGCGCCAGGGTGATCCTGAAATGATCGCTCATCCACGTCTCCTGTTCGCGCGGCGTCGGCGCGCCCGCGAAAACCTCAAACTGCTACCTGTGCTGAAAACCCGTCGAGGGCAAGCGCGCCGCGATTGCGTCGCAGCTTCGCCACGCAATCTTCGCGTCGCTGTTTCTCTTTGTTGCCGTCCGACCCCGATTTGGCGCATATATCAGCGAGTATAGTAAATAAGAACACGGCGACGCACTGTATGTTGCGAAACGCCTCGGCCTCGAGCGAGAACAAAAGAAAGACACAGATGAAGAACCTGGTTGAAGCCGTTTCATTCGCGGGCGCCGCTTTGAGCGTCCCGGCGAAATCGCTCCCCATCTTCGCGGCGGCCGTCGCTCTGGCGTTCGCTGTTGGGGCCGCTCCCGCCCAAGCGCAGGACGGCGAGGGAACCTCGCTCTACAAATACGACAACGGCGGGGTTTACGAGGGCGAGTTCAAAGACGGCAAACAGCATGGCCAGGGGACTTTCCGCCTCCCTGACGGCTACGAATATGAGGGCCAGTGGGTCGAAGGCCGCATCGAGGGCAAAGGGCGCGCGAAATACGCCAACGGGTCGGTCTACGAAGGCGACTTCAAGGACGGCGCGCCCGATGGCCAAGGCACGATCAAATACGCCGATGGCGGCGAATACACCGGCGGCTGGGCCGGCGGAGTGATCAACGGCGAAGGCGTCGCCCGTTACGCCAATGGGATCGTTTACGAGGGCGCGTTCAAGGACGGCGCCCATGACGGCCGGGGAAAGTTGCGCGCTCCCAACGGCTATGAATACGAGGGCACATGGATCAACGGCCTGATGGAGGGGCGCGGCGTCGCCACGTATCCTGACGGCACCGTTTATGAGGGCGACTTCGCCCAAGGCGAGAGAAACGGTCAGGGCTCGTTGAAGTTTCCGGACGGTTTCACCTTCGTGGGATCCTGGAAAGACGGCGAGATCGACGGCGAAGGCAAGGCGACCTACGCGAACGGCGACGTGTACGAGGGCTCGTTTCGGGCTGGAAAACGTCACGGTTTCGGGGTGATGAACTACGCCTCGGGGGCCGAATATCGCGGCTACTGGGTCAAAGGGCGGCGCGGCACGAAAGAGGAAGCCGAGGCGCCCGAGGTTGACGACGCTCAGCAATGACGTCGCGGGTGGAACGCGGTTTTTCGGTTTTCATTCACCATTCCGGGATTATAGTGCCGGCCGACGTGGACGCTTTTCAGAGCGCTCGGCAAACCACTGGAGCTTAAATCGTGATGGTTCGGACACTCGGACTGCTTCTGCTTATCCGCCCCTGAGCGCGCCGTTGGACCGGCGGCGCGCGCTCAGGGGACGCGCGACAGCCGCCGCGAGAAGCACACCGAACCCAATCTCATAAAGAGGCGCGCGACGCCTTCGCGATTTAAGGACCAGATCCATGAGCTCAAAAGAGTCTCCGACCACCGCATCTTCTGACCGTGTCTTGATTTTTGATACAACCCTGCGCGACGGCGAGCAGTCGCCGGGCGCGTCGATGACCCTCGAAGAAAAGCTGCAGATCGCCGAACTTCTCGATGAGATGGGCGTCGACATTATCGAAGCCGGATTTCCGATCGCTTCTGAGGGCGATTTTGAAGCCGTCACCGAAATCGCAAAGCAGACGAAAGACGCCGTCATTTGCGGGCTGTCGCGCGCGAACTACAAGGACATCGACCGCTGCTGGGAGGCGGTGAAGCACGCCAAGCATCCTCGGATTCACACGTTTATCGGCACCTCCCCCCTGCACCGCGCGATCCCGAACCTCGACCAGGACCAGATGGCCGAGCGGATCCACGAAACCGTTAGTCACGCCCGCAACCTGTGCGACAACGTGCAATGGTCGCCGATGGACGCCACCCGCACCGAGCGTGACTACCTGTGCCGAGTGGTTGAGATCGCTATCAAGGCGGGCGCGACGACCATCAATATCCCCGATACCGTCGGTTACACGGCGCCGCGCGAAAGCGCCGACTTGATCAGAATGCTGATGAACGACGTGCCCGGCGCGGACGAGGTTGTCTTCGCCACGCATTGCCACAACGACTTGGGCATGGCGACCGCAAACGCGTTGGCGGCGGTCGAGGCGGGAGCGCGCCAGATCGAATGCACGATCAATGGATTGGGCGAGCGCGCCGGCAACACCGCGCTTGAAGAGGTGGTTATGGCGCTCAAGGTACGCCATGACATCATGCCGTACCGCACGGGCGTCGATGCGACGAAGATCATGAACATCAGTCGCCGCGTCGCTGCGGTCTCTGGTTTCGCGGTCCAGTACAACAAGGCGATCGTCGGCAAGAACGCGTTCGCCCACGAAAGCGGCATCCACCAGGACGGTATGCTGAAAAACGCTGAAACCTTCGAGATCATGCGCCCTGAGGACGTGGGTTTAAGCGAGTCGAACCTTGTCATGGGCAAACACTCCGGCCGGCACGCTCTGCGAGAAAAGCTTCGCGAGCTGGGCTATGAACTCGGAGACAATCAGCTCAAGGACGTCTTTGTTCGGTTCAAGGCTCTGGCCGACCGCAAGAAGGAGGTCTTCGACGACGACATCGTCGCTTTGATGGACGATGCGACGACATCGGCGGGCAACGACCGGATCAAGGTGAAGTTTCTGCGCGTCATCTGCGGCACCGAGGCCCCTCAGTCCGCCGACCTGATGCTCGAGATCGACGGCAAAGACCACCAAAAGACCGCGGACGGAGACGGCCCTGTTGACGCTGCTTTCAATGCCGTGAAAGCGCTTGTGCCGCATACGGCCCGGCTCAAGCTTTATCAGGTTCATGCGGTGACGGATGGCACCGACGCGCAGGCGACGGTTTCAGTGCGGCTGGAGGAAGACGGCAAGATCGTCGTTGGTCAAGCCGCCGACACCGACACGATTGTCGCGTCTGCGCGGGCTTATGTGAATGCGCTCAACAAGCTGCTGGTGCGCCGCGACAAGTCTGCCCCGGCGGAGCCGATCGCCGCAGCCGAATAGACGCGATCTGTTGACGACGTGAGACGGGCTTTTGGCGCGTCTCACCCTACCCCGCGGAGAGAATGAGATGGCCGAAGCAAACCAGCGCGAAGCGATCGACCTTGGCGAGAAGTTCGGGCTCTTTTCCGATCAATGGTCGCCCAGAATCATCGCCGGGTTAAACGACCTTCATGTGAAGATCGCCAAGATCGAAGGCGAGTTTGTCTGGCACAGCCATGCGGAGACGGACGAGTTCTTTCTGGTTCACAAGGGCTCCTTCGTGATGGAGTATCGCGACCGCTCCGTCACGCTGAAGGCCGGAGATGTTCACATCGTGCCGCGCGGCGTCGAACATCGCCCCGTCGCTGCGGCGGAATGTGAGATTGTCATGATTGAACCCGCCGGGACCTTGAACACCGGCGATGCGGGGGGTGATCGGACCGTCGAGGCCCCTCCCTGGATTTAACCCTGCCCAAAAAGACATGTTGCGCTGCAAAGACGGCCTTACGCGTCTTTCGGCGCCGTCTCGATCTCGCCTCCTTTACCTTAATTAAATCCCGGTCCTATATACCGGCCCGGTCAAGATTGGCCCCAATATCTAGCCATAAGGCGGTCTGAATGTTCGGCATCTACGGCATGCTCAGCTCTGACATGGCCATCGACCTGGGCACCGCGAACACGCTTGTCTACGTAAAAGGCAAAGGTGTCGTGGTGAACGAGCCGTCGATCGTCGCGTTGCGCACCCAACCGCGCCGCGAGATTATGGCTGTGGGACGCGAAGCGAAGATCATGCTCGGCCGCACGCCGGGTCGGATCCAAACGATCCGCCCTCTGAAAGACGGTGTGATCGCCGATTTCGAGATCGCTGAAGAGATGATCAAGGCCTTCATCAAAAAGGCTAACAAGCGCGCCAGCTTCGCGCCGCCATTGGTGATCATCTGCGTGCCCTCAGGGGCGACCCCGGTTGAGCGTCGAGCCATCCGAGAAAGCGCGCTCAAGGCGGGCGCACGTCGGGTTTACCTCATCGAAGAACCGATCGCAGCGGCCATCGGAGCCGGTCTTCCAATCGATGCTCCGACCGCCTCAATGGTCGTCGATATCGGCGGCGGCACCACCGAGGTGGCCGTCATCACGATGGGCGATGTGGTTTTCGCCGACTCGACGCGCGTCGGCGGCGACAAGATGGACGAGGCCGTCATCAACTTCCTGCGCCGCCGCAAGAACCTGCTTGTGGGCGAGGCGACGGCCGAACGCATCAAGATGGAGTTTGGCGTCGCGATGACGCCCGACGACGGCGAAGGCGAGATCGTGGAGATCCGAGGGCGCGACTTGTTGCGCGGCGTGCCGACGGAGATTGAAATCACGCAGTCGGAAATCGCCGAGGCGCTTCATGATCCGGTTCACACCATCATTGAATCGATCAAGACCGCTCTTGAGGCGACGCCTCCGGATCTGGGCGGGGACATTGTCGAGAACGGCATTATCCTGACAGGCGGCGGTTCGCTGTTGCAGAACCTCGACAAAAAGATCCGCAAAGAGACCGGTCTGCCGGTCACCATCGCCGAAGATCCCCTGTCCTGCGTCGCGCTCGGGACCGGGATGGCGCTTGAGCAGTTGAACGCGCTCAGGGGCGTCTTGAGCGACTGATTTGTTTGTTTCGACATCGCCAGACGTTAGGGGCCGTGGTATCGCCGCAAACATCCGGCGCAGTTTGATGGCGAGGTCTCGTCGCGCTGGCCGTTGGACCTAGAGGAACGACATGTACGACCGCCCAAGAAGCGCGCTCTACAAAACGGTCCTACGCGTTCTGTTCGGGGCGTTGTTGGTCACGTCGTTCTTGTTGTTTGTGCTCTGGCGGACAGAGAACCCGCGCCAGCTTCAGATCCGCGACGACGTCACCGATCTTGTCGCCCCGACGCTGAACGTCGCGACCGAACCGGCGACCGGGCTCGAGCGTCTCGTTCGCGACATCAGCGCCTACGGAGATCTTCAGCGAGAGAACGAAAGACTGAGGCGCGAAGTCCTGCGTCTTAGAAACTGGCGCGAGGTCGCACAGCAACTAGAAGAAGAGAACGCGCGTCTCCGGGCGCTCAATCAAGTAAAGCTTCCGCCCCGGGTCTCCTTCGTCACGGCCGAAGTCGTCGCAGACGCCGGCGGGCCTTATGCGCAAAGCGTCCTGGTCAATGTCGGCGCCCGCGACGGCGTGCGCGACGGCGCGCCGGTTCTGGACGAAGGCGGCCTTGTCGGACGGGTGGCCGGCGTCGGTGATCGCAGCGCGCGCGTTCTACTTTTGACGGACAGATTGAGCCGCACCCCTGTTCATGTGGGCGCCGAGCGCCGCCGCGCCGTTCTCACCGGCGGGGCCGCCGGCGATCCCAGGCTCGAATTCGTGTTTGACGATCGACAGCTTGAACTTGGCGCGAGCGTGCTGACGTCCGGCGACGGCCGTGTGTTTCCCGCCGGTCTGCAGGTCGGGCGGATCGTCGCCCTGGATGACGACGGTCCGAAAGTGCGTTTGAGCGCAGATCTGGATCGTCTTGAGTTTCTTCGAATTCTCAGAAGCGGAACGGTGGAACTGACGCCGCCAGAGCCTGGTTTGATCCGCCGTTTGAATACGCCGGAGCCAACGACGCCGCAGACCTTGGCGCCTGACTTGACCAGCACGGGAGCAAACGGTGCTGCGAACTGAGGCGACATACGGGTCGAACCCTTCCAGGGTCACGCGGCGTTTTGCGTCTTGGTTCTGGCCCATGGCGACCGGATTGCTGGCGATCGCCGTCAGCCTGTCGCCGGTCAACTTCGACGGAAGTTTGATGCTGACGCCGCACTGGTTGCTCGCTGTTCTGCTGTTCTGGACAGCGCGGCGTCCTGCGTCGACGCCGCCAATGCTGGTTTTTGGGCTGACCGCTTTGCATGATCTTGTTTCCGCCGGGCCGATCGGTCTGGAGATGTTCGCGGCCCTGATCTGCGTCGAAGCGCTCCGATCCGTCGCGGCATACCGACCGCATCGGAGTTTTGCGATCGAATGGGCGCGCATCGCCGTCATCTTGATCTTGTTCGAGCTGATCGTGCGCGCAATGCTGACCGTCACGCTCGCCGGCGCGCCAGATCTGAGCCAGACTGCTTTGCGGTATGGTGCGACTGTCGCTGTCTATCCGCTGGTTGTTCTGTTCCTGCGCGGCGGGTTCGGGATGGGACGCGCTGACGATCGATGGATCAGCTTGTGAGTTTTCAACTGGGCGCCAAGAGGACGATGAGACATGCGTCAGAGCGATGAAGACGACCAGCGCGTTCGTTTTGGACGCCGCGCCCTGGTCCTCGGCGGCCTGCAAGCCGGTGTCGCGGGCGCGCTTGGATATCGGCTCTACCAGCTCCAGGTTCTGGAGGCCGAGCAGCATCAGATGCTCGCGGAAGAGAACCGGATAAACGTTCACTCCGTCGCTCCGCCGCGCGGCCAGATCTTGGATCGGCTTGGCCGTCCCCTCGCCGTCAATCGTCACAACTATCGGCTATTGCTCGTTCGCGAGCGCATGGACAGCGTCGAGGCGACCATAGCGCAACTGCGCGAACTGATCGATATCCCAGAGAACGAGCTGGAGAAGGCCTTTCGGAAACTCAAACGCACCCGCGGGTTTGTTCCAGTCCAACTCGTTGAAAACATGGACTGGGAGGCTTTCGCCAGGGTCAACGCGAACGCGCCCGCTCTGCCAGGCGTCGTGCCTGAGATTGGATGGACGCGGGACTATCCGGATGATCGCGCATACGACTTCGCGCATGTCGTCGGGTATGTGGCCGCCGTCAACGAAGACGATCTCGCCCGCGATCGCAGTAATGATCCGATCCTACGCTTGCCAGATGCGCGCATTGGCAAGAACGGTGTCGAAAAAGCCGCCGAGCCGCTTTTGCGCGGCCGCGCCGGCAAGCGATCGATCGAGGTCAACGCCGCTGGACGCGAGCTGCGTGAGCTTGAGCGTGATCCAGGCGTCGCCGGCGACGACCTAACGCTGACGATCGATCTTGAGCTGCAGCGCTATGCGATGAAACGCCTGCAGGGCGAAAGCGCGGCGGCCGTCGTCATGGACATCCACAACGGCGACATCCTCGCGCTCGCGTCAGCGCCCGCCTACGATCCGAACAAGTTCGTCTTCGGGATCGGCCATGCGGATTGGAACGCGCTGCGCGAGGACGAGTACGATCCCCTTCGAAACAAGGCCGTGGCGGGCGCTTACCCACCCGGCTCAACCTACAAGATGCTGACCTCGCTCGCGGCCGTCGAATACGGCGTCATGGCGCCGCGCGAGCGCATCCAGTGCAACGGCAAGATGCACTTTGGCCGCCGCGATTTTCACTGTTGGAAACGCCAGGGCCATGGCTCGATGAACATGAAGGACGCGATCAAGCACTCGTGCGACATCTACTTTTATGAGGCTGCGCGGCGGATCGGGATCGACAACCTGGCGGAGCTTTCGAACCGCTTCGGCATCGGCGAGAAATTCGACATCGAGATCCCAAACCTCAGCGACGGTTTGATGCCGACAAAGGATTGGAAATACGCGGCCCTGGGCGAAAACTGGCACCAGGGAGAGACGCTGATCGCCGGTATCGGACAGGGTTATGTTCTCGCGTCTCCGCTGCAGCTGGCGGTGATGACGGCCAGGATCGCCAATGGTGAAAAACGGGTCATGCCGCGCCTGATCCGAGCCAAAGGCGGCGTTCCCGCCGCTCTGCCGGAGTTCGAGTCTCTCAACATCGCGCCGGAAAACATGAAGTTTGTACAGGATGGGATGAATGCGGTCAGCAACGAGCCGGGAGGGACCGCCTACCGGTCCCAAATCTACGACCCGGCCAATCTGATCGCCGGGAAGACGGGCACAGCGCAAGTTCGCAACATCTCACGGGCTGAGCGAGAGGCCGGGGTCAAGAAGAACGAGGAACTTCCTTGGCGTTTGCGGGATCATGCGTTGTTCGTCGCCTATGCGCCCTATGACAAGCCGCGATACGCGATCGCCGTGGTCGTCGAGCACGGGGGCAGCGGATCACGCGCTGGGGCTCCCGTCGCCAGAGACATCATGATGCGGGCGCTCTATCGCGGCGTCCCCCCGCTCGAAGCCTACCCGCCCTGGATCCGGCCGGAGATCGAGAAGCAACGGCAAGAGGAAGCCGAGGGAGCCGTCCAGGAAGACGCCTCGCTCGACATAAGGGGCGGTGAAGGTGCACGCATCTGGGGTTTGGACGATCCCGCCAGACCCTTGCCGCCGATCCGCCGCGGTTAGAGCCAGAAAGAGAGCAAGGGCCGCAAAATGCGATACGCAGGCTTAACTGACACGAGGTATGGCGGCGGCGCCGATGACGTCGCCGACGTGTCGCTTGCGTCCAAGCTGCTGAAGTTCAACTGGCTTTTGGCGGCGCTCTTGGCGGCGGCGGCGAGCGTCGGTTTCGTTATGCTCTATTCCGTGGCCGGCGGCTCTCTCGATCCATGGGCGCGCTCACAGATCGTTCGCTTTGCGGTCGGATTTGGCGCGATGATCCTGGTCGCCCTGATCGACATTCGTTTCTGGAAGGCGCTCGCCCTCCCGTTCTACGCGATCACGCTCGCGCTTTTGATCGCCGTCGAGTTCTTCGGTGAGATCGGCATGGGCGCCCAACGTTGGATCAATCTGGGCGTCGTGCAGCTTCAACCGTCCGAACCGATGAAAATCGCGCTCGTGATGGTTCTTGCGCTCTATTATCAATGGCTGCCGCCAAAGAAAGTGTCTCGCCCGCTTTGGATCCTGGTTCCGCTCCTCCTTGCGGCTGCGCCCACGCTTCTGGTCATAAAGCAACCCGATCTGGGCACCGCGCTCCTGTTGCTCGCAGGCGCATTCGTCGTGATGTTCCTGGCTGGCGTCAGTTGGTGGTTCTTCGCATTGCTCGGGGTGGCTGGCGGCGGCGTGGTGCTGGCGGTTCTGGTGAGCCAGGGCACCGATTGGCAGATCCTGAAAGACTACCAGTATCGGCGGATCTTCACTTTCATCGACCCAAGCACAGATCCATTGGGCGCTGGATACCACATCACCCAATCGATAACGGCGATCGGCTCTGGCGGCGTGGCCGGCAAGGGTCTTCTCCAGGGAACGCAAACACATCTGAGCTTCCTGCCGGAGCCGCATACCGACTTCATCTTCACCACCTTGGCGGAGGAGTTCGGGTTCATCGGCGGTCTTAGCCTTTTGTGCCTGTTCATTCTGATCGTCTTCGTTGCGCTCGCGTCCTCGTTCCGGATCAAGAACAGCTTTGGACGCCTTCTTTCCGCGGGCGTCGCCACGACCTTCTTCTTCTTCTTTGCAATCAATATCGCCATGGTCACAGGTCTTGCGCCCGTGGTTGGGGTTCCGCTGCCGCTGGTCTCTTTCGGCGGCACGTCGATGCTGGTCTTGATGATCGGCTTTGGCCTTGCGATCAGCGCCCAGATCCACGGCGATCTGAACTTCCGCTCCCGATCGACGCTCTAGTCGCGAAAACAGGGCCCGCTGAGATGCGGCGGCGCGCAGCTCTTGCGGCCGTCGGCCGGGGCGCGTTAGCTGCCGAGCGTGCCCTTGTTCTAGACGGAACCGCCAGATGACTGATCCGATGCGTAAAAACGCGCGCCCTCGAGTCCTTTACGCAGGCAGACCCGCTGAGGCCGAAGCCTGGATGACGGCCCTGCACAGCGCCAGCCACGAGGCGGCGCTTGACATCGAGGCGACGTCGGATCTCGATCGCTTCGAGCCGTCTTTGGTCGACTATGTGCTGTTCACTCCAAGCGGAACGATCGACGATCTGCGCCCGTATACCGGACTGAAGGGCGTCCTCTCTCTCTGGGCGGGTGTGGAGACGTTCCTGGACCGACCCGACTTGCCCGTCTCTGCCCCGCTTGTCCGGATGGTCGAACCCGGCCTCACCGAGGGGATGACCGACTATGTCGTCGCTCACGCGATGCGCTATCACATGGATCTGGACGGCGCTCTGAAGCGATCCGCCGAGCGGCGTTGGGACGACGTCCACCCGCCTCTCTCGCGACTGCGGACCGTCGGGATCCTTGGGCTGGGCGCGCTTGGGCAGGATGCGGCGCGAACGCTGCGGGCGCTTCGCTTTAACGTCATTGGCTGGAGCCGAACCCAGAAGACAATCGAAGGCGTGACCTGTTTCGCGGGACATGACGGCCTCGAAAAGGTGCTGTCGACATCCGAAATCTTGATCGTCCTTCTTCCGCAGACCCCAGAGACTGTCGGTCTTTTGAACGCAGAGCGATTGGCGCTCCTGCCAAAAGGCGCCTATGTGATCAACGCGGCTCGTGGACCGGTTTTGCCAGAGGCGGATCTGTTGTCCGCTCTGGAGGACGGCCTGGGCGGCGCGACCCTTGATGTGTTTGATGAGGAGCCTCTGCCCGAGACGCATCCCTATTGGGCGCATGAGAAGATCACAATTACGCCGCATGTCGCGAGTGTGACCCGGCCGGAAACCGCGTCTAAAGAAGTTGTACGGCAAATTGAGCGAGTTGAGAGTGGAATGCCGTTCGAACATGTTGTTGACAAAACCCGCGGCTACTAGACGAACAGAGGCGCGCGGGTTCGGCCGGAGATTTGGCGAGAAATGGCGAAAGAAACTCGGGACCCGAGCAAACCGTTGATTAAACCGATCCGCACCACGACTTTGGCGTCGCGGCTGCGGACGAACTTTTTGACGGGCATCGTCGTTATCGCGCCGATCGGCATTACGCTCTATTTGACGTGGACGGTCGTCACCTATGTCGACGGCCAGATTGTTCCTCTGCTGCCGGACCGTTGGAACCCGGAAAAGTACCTGGAGTTCACGCTTCCTGGTCTTGGTCTTCTTGTCGCCGTTCTCTTCGCCATCACCGTAGGGTCCGTCGCGAAGAACTTCTTCGGGCGCGAGATCATTCGGATCGGCGAACGCTGGGTCGACCGGATGCCTGTGGTCCGGTCGCTCTATAACGCGCTGAAGCAGATTGCGGAGACGATCTTTACCCAGTCCACGAACTCTTTCGAGAAAGCGTGCCTGGTCGAGTATCCGCGTCGAGGCATTTGGGCGATCGCGTTCGTGAGTACAGAGACGAAAGGCGAAATCCCCGGCAAGGCAACGAATGGGGACAAGATGGTCAGCGTCTTCCTGCCCACAACGCCCAACCCAACGTCCGGTTTCTTGCTGTTTGTTCCACGAAAAGACGTGGTTTTCCTCGATATGACGGTCGAAGAAGCCGCGAAACTGGTGATTTCTGCTGGTCTGGTGACGCCGCCGACGGCCGAAGAGCGCGCCCGGATGCAAGAAGAAGGCTCCGATCCGAACGGTCCCGACGGGCCGAGCGGCGGAACCGATCCAAAGGAGCCGCGTTCCCCGGCTAAGGCCGGTGAAGACGCCGCCCGCAACCCGCTCGCTGCGGACATCTAGAAAACGGCTCGAACACGATCAGGCTCACGCTAACGCACGGCTTTTGACGGGTCCCACCACCAGACATCGGGGCGGTAGCCGTAGATCGCGGCGTCTTCTGGTTTGTCAAAGCCCGACCACCATCCAAAACGGTCTTCGGTTTCGTATCCGAAAGGAATGACGTAGATCCCGCTCGACAGAACTCGATCGAGCGCGCGCGTCGCCGCCTGGAAGTCGGCTTTGGTCTTCGCCACCAAAAGTGCGTCCACCATTGCGTCGATGGCAGGGTCGTTCGCGCCCATGTAATTGCGGGTTCCGCGCGTCTCGACGCCGCCGGACCCCCAATAGAAACGCTGCTCCTCGCCCGGCGACAGCGACAACCACCAGCGCCGAACGATCATATCGAAATCATAGTCGTTCAGACGCGCTTGGTATTGGGCGGATTCGACAAGACGTTTGCTGGCGACGATCCCCAACCGTCTGAGATCTTTGATAAAAATATCAGCGATCCGCTCGTCTTCGCTACTGACCAGAAGGATCTCGAACTCGAAAGGCGCGCCGGCCGCGTCTCGCAAAACGCCGTCTTGAACAGTCCAGCCAGCCTCTGCGAGCAACTTGGTCGCCTGTCTGAGGTTGGTGCGGTTTCGACCATCCCCAGCCCCTTGTGGCGGCCGCCAACCTACTTCGAGCGTGCCAGGAGGCAGATCCCCCGCAAACGGAGCGAGCAGCTCTTTCTCCCGGCCCTCGGCCGCGCCTTCGAACCCCAAGGCCGAGCCCGAAAAGTAGCTCTGTATTCGGGTTTTCCCGCCGCGGAAAAAGCGCGCGTTGATCCATTCGTAGTCAAAGGCCAAGGCGAAAGCCTCGCGCACGCGGCGATCGTCAAACAACGCGTTGCGGGTGTTGAAGACAAAGCCGTTCATGCCGCTCGCGCGTTGGTGGGGGATCTCGCCTTTCAACGCCCGTCCATTCAGAACGGCGGGAAAACCATACGCTTCGGCCCAATGGGCCGGGTCTGTCTCCCGGAACTGACTGACATCCCCGACCTTGAAGGCCTCCCACAGCGCGGTCTTGTCCTGGAAGTAAAGATACTCGATCTCGTCGAAGTTGTGCCGCCCCTTGTTGATCGGCAGGTCGGCGCCCCAGTAGTCAGGATTCTTGCGAAACACGACGCGGCGGCCTGCTTCGAAGCTCTCCAACACGTATGGACCCGAGCCGGTGACGGGGTCCAACCCGCCCTTGCCGAATTCGCGGTCTTCCCAAGACGCTCGTTCCAGGACCGGCATGAGGCCGAGCGTCAGCGGCAATTCTTGATTGGGCCCTTTGAACTCGACCCTGAGGCCGAACTCGCCTTGTCGCTCAATGCTTTGAACCTGGCTGAACAAGTTCCTGTAATAGGGTTTGCCCTTGTCGCGCAGAATCTCCCATGACCAGATCACATCGTCGATCGTAACTGGCGCGCCGCTGGAGAAGCGCGCCTCCGAACGGAGTTGAAAAGCAACCCAAGAACGGTCTTCCGGGATCTCGATACTTTCCGCCAGCAAGCCGTAGACCGAGAACGGCTCGTCCCAGGATCGCTCCATCAAGGACTCGACGACGTGAGCTCGGACACCCCATACCGACCGGCCGTCGCGGATGTAGGGATTGAAACTGTCAAACGAGCCACGTTCGCCGTAGGTGATCGATCCGCCCTTCGGCGCCTCGGGATTCACATACGTAAAAGATCTGAAATCCGGCGGGAGCGCTGGCTCGCCTTGGATCGCGACGCCGTGGCTCGGAGCCGCCGCAGAATCACTCATCCACAGTCCGAACACCATCGCCGTGGCGACGAGCACACGTATAACTGTTTCAGATTTGTAAATTTTTTGAGACTTTCCGGCGGAAGCGCTCGATTTTTCAACGTTTTCCACAGGCTGTGAATTAATCAGACTTGCACCTGTAACGAGACTGTGCATTATTTTCCTCACTGCTCGATAGGTTTCTTGCCTGTATGAAACCTGCCTCAATTCGACTCCCCGGCTTCGGCCGGGGTTTTTTTTGTCCGGACGCGTTTGGATAAGTCCGTATTAAGGTCGAATGTAGGCGTAGCCTTTTTCCTGCAGCTCAATCAAGGCCGCCCCGCCAACCTGAACGACGCGGACGCCATCGATGAGGTCGATCTCTTCCAGACCTTCCATCTTCCTCATGCCATACATGGTGTTTCCACAGGCGAGGAACTCGACATTGTAGTCTTGCGGATAATTCAGGACAGAGTCTGGAAAGGTCGACGTGTCGATCCGAAGCAATTTCAGCCCCTGACCGATCGCAATGACCTTAAACTCGACGTCGATGTCGTATTCGGCGTAGTGATCGCTCATGTTCCGAATAAAGGCGAAGGCCTGATTTTGCGCCGAAAGGTCGTCTTCCTGCAGATGAATGACGACTTTCTTGGTTTCTCGAGCCTCTGCGAAATCGCTCCTTACGGCGACGGCGGCGAACATGACGGCGCATACCGCAAACAGAATAATGTTCCGCATCCCTACTCTCCCTATGAAAATGGACCCGAGACTCATTCGGGTGGTCGCGACCAACTTCTTCTTACCAGTTCAACATCACAAAACCTCGGCTCATAGGCGCTTGCCGGGGTTTCGCCGAACCGCGGCGCCGGCGCAGGGGCCGGAGCCTCATCTATCTCGACAAAAGCGTTGCGCGCGACGCTTGCCGGATGCGCCGCCGCTTCGTCCAGTGCAAGGACAGGCGTCACGCATGCATCGGTCTGTGCGAAAAGATGCTCCCAATGAGGTCGAGATTGGGTCGCGAAGATCTCTGCCAGTGCAGCGCGAGGCGCCGGCCACAAGGCAACGTCATCGAGGGCGGCGAACAGACGATCGTCCGCAAGACCAAGACCATCCAGAAGCTCGGCGTAGAACTTGGCTTCAATCGCTCCGACCGCGACAAAGCCTCCGTCGGCGCAAGCGTAACAGCGATAAAAGGGGGCGGCGCCATCAAGGATGTTGGTTTCTCGGCGCGCCGACCAATCGCCATGCTGCAGCCATCCGTGGATGAGGGTCGCCATCAAGCTGGCCCCGTCGCACATCGCCGCATCGACGACCTGGCCTTTTCCGGTCCGCCTGGCTTCGGTCAGCGCCGCTAACGCGCCGAACGCCAGCAACATGCCGCCGCCGCCATAGTCGCCGATCATGTTCAAGGGCGGTGGCGGAGGCGCGTCTGCGTAGCCGATTGGGTGGAGGACGCCAGCCAAAGCGATGTAGTTGATGTCATGACCGGCCCGGGTGGACAAAGGCCCCGACTGCCCCCAGCCCGTTATCCTCGCGAAAACAAGCTTTGGGTTCGTCGCCAGGCAAACCTCCGGAGCAAAGCCCAAACGCTCAATGACCCCAGGGCGGTAACCCTCGATCAGGATGTCCGCTTGCGCGATCAACTCCGACGCCGCCTCGACGCCACGGGGCGACTTCAGGTCGATTTCCACGATGCGGCGACTGCGGAGCGTCGCGTCTTTCGCATCCACCGCAGAGAACCCGCCTGGCCTTTCAAGCCGAACAACGTCAGCGCCTGCGTCGCCGAGCATCATGGCCGCAAACGGACCCGGTCCCATCCCGCCGAACTCTACGACGCGGACATCTGTGAGCGGGCCGGATCTCACGTCGAGGTCTAGATCCATGCCGCCTCCACTGCGTTCAAAGCGCCTCTCCCTCTGGCGAACCTTTTCGTTTAGAGAAGCGGCAATTGTCCGGATCGTCCAGCGCCGTCGACGCCTCAGGCCGGATTATCAGAGGAGCCCCGAGATGGCGCTGAAGCAAAGCCTTTTCCAAGAGGGCGAGCCGCCTCGGCCGGACGCACGGTTCAACGCCGCCGAGTACTGCCTCTCCGGGTCCGGCGCGCCCAGGACGAAAGCGGCTTTGGTTCTTGTCTCGGCCATTGATAAACCCCCACAGATCTGGCGATACGGCGAGGTGTCCGACGCTGTGAGGCGGATCGCCGCCGGTCTCAAGGCGCATGGGCTCCGCCCCGGCGACCGGGTGATGCTGCGTCTCGGGCATGAGCCTGAGTTCCCTCTTTTCTTCTTCGGCGCGCTTGCCGCCGGCGGGATCGCTTTGCCGACGTCGTCGCAGTTGTCGCCTCAGGAGACCGCCTACATCGCCGAAGACGCAGCGCCGCGGTTTCTCGTCGGCGCATCCGCAACAGCCTTTGACGGAATTCCCGAAACCGCAGCAACCACACGACTGCGCGGCGCCGCGATCGCCGATCTGCTGGCGTTTCCCAAACGCGCGGACTTTGAGGACACGGCGGCCGAAGATCCCGCGTATCTTGTCTACACGTCGGGTTCGGGCGGGCGTCCGAAAGGCGTTTTGCACGCGCATCGCGCGGTCTACGCCCGTCGGATGATGTGGGATGGTTGGTATGGCCTGCGAGCCGACGACCGGGTCCTGCACGCGGGCGCTTTCAATTGGACCTATACGTTGGGCGCAGGTTTGATGGACCCATGGGCGATTGGCGCGACGACGATCATCTATGACGGGCCTCGCGATCCCAGGATTTGGGGCCGGAGCGCACAAGCGCATTCGGCGACGATTTTCGCCGCCGTGCCGGGCGTGTATCGACAAGTCCTGAAATACGACGACACCGCGCGCGTCGCATTCCAAGACCTCAGACACGGACTAACCGCCGGAGAAAAGCTCTCCCAAACCGTGCGCGAGGACTGGGAGACCACGACGGGCAAGCCGCTCTTCGAGGCTCTTGGGATGAGCGAATGCTCGACCTACGTCTCGTCCTCGCCAAAGGCTCCGGTAAAACACGGAGCGTCCGGGCGCCCTCAACTGGGCCGGCGCGTGGCCATCCTGCCTGTCGAAGGGAACGACACGCCTCTGCCGATCGGCGGCCTTGGCGTTCTGTCAGTTCATAAAGACGACCCCGGACTGATGCTGGGGTATTGGGGCTCCGAAGCACGGTCCGAGGCCTCTTTTCGCGGAGACTGGTTCCTCACTGGAGACCTCGCGACCATCGATGAGGACGGCTATGTCGCCTACCAGGGTCGCGCGGACGACCTTATGAACGCGATGGGCTACAGGGTGTCGCCACAGGAGGTTGAGGATGTTCTCAATCAACATCCTTCGGTGATCGAATGCGCGGCTGCAGAGCTCCGGGTCAAAGAAGACGTCAGCGTCGTTGCAGCCTTCGTCGTCTTGCAGTCAGAGGCGTCGTCTGACGCCCTGAAGACCTTCTGCGCCGAGCGGCTGGCCGCTTACAAGACGCCGAAAGAGATCCTTATCGTCGATAGCCTGCCGCGCTCGGCCAATGGCAAGCTCCGCCGTCGCGATCTCGCCGCACAGCACGCGAAAGTGTAGACGATCCGGTTCAAAACTATGTCCCGCGATTGGCACTCTCCTCGGCGACGCCTAGGTATGCCGTATGAAAATCGCCATCGACATTCTTTCGGACCCGATTTGCCCCTGGTGCTACATCGGGAAGACGCGTCTTGATCAGGCAATGATCGAGCGGCCCGACCATCCCTTCGAGATCCGTTGGCGGCCGTTTCAGTTGAACCCGGACATGCCGGCGGAAGGCATGGATCGCCGCGCGTATCTCGAAAGGAAGTTTGGTGGGCCCGAAGGCGCGGCGCGGGTTTACGGCGCGATCGAGCAGACGGCGAAAGACGCCGGGCTTCAGGTGAGGTTCGATCTGATCGCGCGCACCCCAAACACAATCGACGCACATCGATTGATCCGTTGGGCGGACAGCATGGACGCGCAGACGCCCGTCGTCGAAGATCTGTTCAAACGCTATTTCGAACGCGGTGAAGACATCTCGGATCATGGCGTGCTTGCCGAAGTCGCCGAGATCGCCGGTCTCGACCGCGCGGTAATCGAGCGACTACTCGCTACCGACACCGACTCTGACGCGGTTCGAGAAGAAGATAAAACAGCCCGCGGTTTGGGCGTCTCCGGCGTTCCGACGTTTATCATCGACGGCCGCTACGTTGTTCCTGGCGCTCAAGATCCAGAGCTCTGGGTCAAAACGATCGACGAGATCACCAGCGCCGCCTCCGCGACATAGCCCGCTTATCTGATTGCGCCCTCTTCCGTCCGCGCCGTGCTTGAGGCAAGGTGCCCCGTGGTTAATTGGGTTTCGCACCCGCGGAACCGAGCGAAGCGCGGCGCGTTCAAGCCGCGCCGACAACACGGGGGCATATTCATGTCAGAGAATAAGGAGCCAAAGACGCGCGCATCCACGCGGTTTACGTTGGGGCTCATCGTCATCATCGCGATTATCGTCGGCTTTTTGGCGCTCACGGGTTTCTTTGGTCGGAACGAACCGACTGTTGAGATCGCCCAACTAGAAGGAACGTTCCGGCTCGACTTCGACGGATGCGACGACCAAGGCAGGTGTGGGAAGTTCGCTCTCTACGCTCCGGGAAAAGACTATAGCTGGTCCTACAACAAGACGAGCTTCGACATGGCGCGCGCCGGCGGACAGTTTCCCGACTTCGCACGCGTGCTCGACGCGGACCTTCGTTTGGCGGAAGGCGTCATCGCCGCGGGCCTGGCTTCGCGAGAAGGATCGAGTTTTCAGAACGCCAAGCTCTCATCGTGTCGCTCGAAAGCTCTCGCGCGCGAGATCGTGACCCTGCAACGCGCCTTAGGGACCGACGCCACGATCTACCGCACGTCGCTGGGACGGTATGGCGAGGATGTCGCAGGATCGGGCGACACAGCGTTCGAACGGCTCATCGTCGTCGGCTTCATTTTGGAAACCTCCGAGGGGCTGGATCTTGATCAGGCCTGGAAGAATGGTCTGACCGCCAACCTGGCGGCGGCTCTGCAGGCCGGCGTCGCGCCGGAGATTGCGCGTCAGCTCGACTTCACAAGATACGAGTGCTGGGGCGATGACTTCGCCATCACGAACAACGGTTTGCTGCGAACCGCTTGCTTCCGCGAAACCACGCTCAACTACGCCGCGCTGTGCGGCGAATTCGAGTGACCGAATAAAACAGAGCGGGAGGCGCGTCCGCCTCCCGGTTCACGCCGCCTGCTGCTGCGGCTCTGCGAGCTTCGCCAACTCTTTCGCAAGGGCGTAGGCTCCTTTGACGCGCGCCGTGTCGTCGTCCCAACTTCGCTTCACAAAAAGCCGGTGATCAGGTTTCAACTTGGCATGGCTCTTGGGCGACGCGAGGAACTCGGCGAGGCCCGCGGGGTTTGCGAACTGGTCGTTACGGAACTGGATCGTCGCCCCCTTCGGGCCGCCATCGAGCTTGGCCACGCCCGCGCGCCGGCACATCCCTTTGATCTGAACGACGCGCAACAGGCTTTCCACCTCTTTCGGCGGCTTGCCGAAGCGATCGTGGAGCTCCGCGCCGAACGCCATGAGCTCCTCTTTTGTGGCGAGATCCGATAGCCGGCGATAGAGCCCGAGCCGGATATCCAGATCCTCGACATAATCCTCGGGGATCAGCACCGGCACGCCCAGGTTGATCTGGGGCGACCACTTCTCGTCGCCCTCAACCATCGTCAGTTCGCCAGAACGCAGCTTCGCGATCGCCTCTTCGAGCATGTCTTGATAAAGCTCGAACCCGACCTCGCGTATGTGCCCCGACTGTTCTTCACCGAGAAGATTGCCGGCGCCGCGAATATCCAGATCATGGCTGGCGAGCTGGAAGCCCGCCCCGAGACTGTCAAGCGATCCCAAAACCCGCAGCCGCTTCTCCGCGGCAGGCGTCAAAGGCTTGTCCGGATTGGTCGTGAAGTAGGCGTAGGCGCGTTGCTTTGAGCGCCCGACCCGCCCGCGGATCTGATAAAGCTGCGCCAGCCCGAACATGTCCGCCCGCTGCACAATCAGGGTGTTCGCAGTTGGGATGTCGAGACCCGACTCGACGATCGTCGTCGCCAGCAGCACGTCATAGGCGCCGTCGTAGAATGCGTTCATCCGTTCGTCGAGCTCGCCGGCGGCCAACTGGCCATGCCCGATCACGTATGTGACCTCGGGCATTTGCTCCTTCAGGAACTCTTCGGCCTCCGCAATGTCCTTGATCCGCGGGACCACCCAGAACGCTTGGCCGCCGCGGTACTTTTCGCGCAACAGCGCCTCTCGAACCACGACCGGATCGAACGAGGAGACATAGGTCCTCACTGCGAGGCGGTCGACAGGCGGCGTCGCAATGACCGACAACTCGCGCACGCCGGACATCGCCAGTTGGAGCGTCCTAGGGATCGGGGTCGCCGTCATGGTCAGCACATGGACGTCGGCGCGCAATTGCTTGAGACGCTCTTTATGGGCGACGCCAAAATGCTGTTCCTCATCGATGATCAGCAGTCCGAGGCGATCGAACCGAATGCCTTTCGCGAGCAACGCGTGCGTCCCGATGACGATATCGACTGAACCGTCGGCCAAACCTTCCTTGGTCTCTTTGGCGTCCTTCGCGGAGACAAACCGCGAAAGCTGCCGCACTTCGAGCGGCCATCCGCGAAAGCGTTCTGCGAAACCACGAGCGTGTTGACGCGCAAGCAGGGTTGTCGGCGCGATGATCGCCACCTGCATCCCGGCCATCGCCGCCACGAAAGCGGCGCGCAGCGCCACTTCGGTCTTACCGAAGCCCACATCGCCGCAGATCAGCCGATCCATCGGCCGCCCCGAGGCGAGATCACCCAAGACATCTTCGATCGTCTGAAGCTGGTCTTCCGTTTCCTGATACGGAAAACGCGCCGCGAACTCCTCATAAGCGCCTTCGGGCGGCGCGACCATCTGCCCTTTGCGCAGCTCGCGCTCTGCAGCGACGCGGATCAGCTGATCGGCCACTTCGCGGATGCGCTCTTTCAGCCGGGCTTTCTTCGCTTGCCAAGCCCCGCCGCCCAAGCGGTCGAGTTGCGCGATCTCCTCCGATCCATAACGGGTCAACAGCTCGATGTTTTCCACCGGCAGATACAAGCGATCGCCGGCGTGGTACTCGAGCGACAGGCAATCATGCGGCGCGCCCAATGCGTCGATGGTCTGCAGCCCCTGATATCGCCCAACGCCGTGATCGACATGCACGATGAGATCGCCGACGCTGAGAGAGGTGGCCTCTGTCAGGAAGTTGTCGGCTCGCTTTTTCTTGCGCGCCCGCCGTATGAGGCGGTCACCGAGCACGTCTTGCTCAGAGACAACCGCGACGTCGTCGGTTTCGAACCCGGTCTCCAGCCCCCATACGATCAGGTAGACGGGCGGCGTCGATGGATCCGTCTCAACCGTGGGATCAAACGGTTTCCCGCGGCCGAGCGTTATGTCGGTCCAACGCTCCGCCAGCGTGAGCCGGGTCAGCCCATGATCGCCGAGGACGCTCCCAAGCCGCTCACGGGCGCCATCCGAGTAGCTGGCGATCGCGACGGTCTTGCCCTGCGACAGAAGCGTTTGGACATGGGCCGCCAACGCGCCGAAGAGATCGCCCTGTTCTGTCCGGCGCTCGTCGGCGAAGTTGCGGCCCATGCGGCCGCCAGCGTCCACGATGCCGGGCCCGGGCGGCGATCGAAGCGGATCAAACCGGCGGATCGGCCGCCCTTCAAGCGCCGCGTCGACCTCGTCGGACGCGAGGAACAAGGTCTCCGGAGAGATGGGCTTGTAGACCTGACCGGCTTTCAAACCTGCGCTTGCCGCGGCGATCGACACGCCTTCGCGCCTCGCTTCGTAATGGTCGTTGATGACGTCCCAGCGCGCACTCTGAGAATCTTGGTGCTGATGATCAAAAGTGATCAGAGCGCCGGGCACGTAATCGAAAATCGTTTCCAGCCGCTCGTGAAAGAACGGCAGCCAATGTTCCATTCCCTGAAAGCGAGCGCCTTCCGACACCGACGCGTAGAGAGGGTCCTGCGCAGCTGTCGCGCCGAACGTCTCGCGATACGCTGTGCGGAACCTGAGGATCGACGCGTCATCCAAAAGTGTTTCGGAAATCGGCGCGAACTCGATCCGGCGGACCTTTTCAACAGCGCGCTGGCTCTCGACGTCGAACAGTTTGGCGCTGTCGAGCGTGTCGCCAAACAGGTCGAGCCTGACGGGGTTGTCGCGGCCGGGCGGATAGACGTCGACGACCCCGCCCCGGATCGCAAAGTCCCCCGGCTCTGCGACGATCGACGCGCGGCGGTAGCCATTGCGGCCCAGATACGCGGTCAGCTCGTCCAGTTCGATGCGCTCGCCGACCTTCGCTGTCCAGCTCTGGCGCTCGACCATCGCACGCGGCGGGACTTTCTGCAGCGCCGCATTGACGGTCGTCAGGACCACCGCCGGCGCCCCGAACCCTTTCGCCAAGGCTGCGAGCGTCGCCATGCGTTGGCTGACGATTTGGGGATTGGGCGAAACCCGATCGTACGGCAAACAGTCCCACGCGGGAAAGCGCAGCACGGGCAACTCAGGGGCGACGACCGCCAAGGCGTCCGCCATCGCCGCGGCGCGTTGATCGTCCCGGGCCACATGCAAGACTGGCCCAGCGCTGTCGCCGAGTTGGGCGCGGTCGACCAAACGGCTGAGCAATATCGCGTCCAGCCCCTCAGGCGCGGCGGAGACACGCACGCTGCTCGGCTCGAGTGGAATCGCGTCGGTTTTCGTCATTTTCATTCGCGGTCACGTATCGCGCGGGACGCCGCTCGGCAAGGCGCGTGCGTCAGAGTTTCAGCTCTTCCGGACCAAGAGGAGCGAACGCTGCGTCCACCATCTCCGTTGTCACGTGATTCAGGGCGGCGGGAGACCAGACCGGCGCATTGTCCTTGTCGATGATCACGGCCCGGACGCCTTCGTAGAAATCAGGATGCGTCATACAGGCTCTGGCGAGGCGGTACTCAAGACGCATGCAGTCCTCGAATTCGAGAGCAGCGCCCTCTTGAATCTGCCGAAATGCGAGCGCCGTGCAGAACGGCGACTTCGTCAGGATCGCCGCACGTTGTTTCCCCGCCCAATCGGTTTGGGCCGCCGCCAACTTCTCGAGGAGCTGCCCAAGCGACGGCGCGCTGAACAGGTCCTCGACCATGCGCAAGTGACCCGTATCGAGTTGGGGCGTCAGCGCGCCGTCGCTGACCCCGGGCTGCAAAACCGCGGCGTAATCAAGCTCGCCGTCTCTGTGCACGTGCGGGCCTTTGCGCAGCTCGGCAAGCGTCGCGCCTTCCGCCAAAGCTTCGACGATCAACGGGATATCGCTTGAATGGATCGCGATGTCGCACACGCCGGCGGTCACGGTGTCGATCGACTTGAGGCGAGAGCCTGTCAGCCCGAGCCACACCCCAAGCCGCCCTGGCAATCGAGGGAGGAAGAAGGTTCCACCCACATCCGGGAAGAGGCCGATCCCGGTTTCCGGCATGGCGAAGACTGTGCGTTCGGTGGCGACGCGCCACGCCCCATGGATTGAGACGCCGACCCCGCCGCCCATCACGACGCCGTCCATCAAGGAGATGTAGGGTTTGGGGTAGCGTTTGATCTTCGTGTTGACCCGATACTCATCGGCATAGAACGGGAAGTTGTTTCGGCCGTCGAGCTTGCCGGCGTCGTAGAGCGCGCGGATGTCGCCGCCCGCGCAAAACGCCTTGTCGCCCGCGCCCTGGATCGCGACGGTCGCGACCGCCTCGTCCCCCGCCCACTCGTCGATCTGACGCTCCAACCGCAACACCATGTCGTGGGTCAGCGCGTTGAGCGCTTGCGGCCTGTTCAGGGTGACCAACCCCAACGCGCCGCGGCGTTCGAAAAGGATGTCTTGTTCTGTCATGGACCCTTAATGCGCGGCCCAGATGAAGAAGAAAACCCCGACGCTCGCCAACACGCACCGGATCAGATGCAGGCGGCCCCATGTGCGCAGAACCGCATGGGCGTCCGACGGGGCGTCCCGCAGCGCATGGCCCGGTTTCGCCATGAACACCAACGTGAACACGAATGCGGAGAGCATAAAGCCGGCCCCGATCGCCCATTTCATATCCGGCTCAGAGCCGGCGGCGGCAAAACCCAACCCGACCGAGAAGAGCGTCAGAACCGCCAGAACCGGACCACCCCGCGACCACGCGGCGACATACGCTCTCGCGCCCGCCTCCGCCGGAAGCTTCATCCAGCTGGGATGCGCGGCGATCGCAACCCACCAAAGCGCGCCCATGACTAGCGTCGCCAGAAACCAGGCGTTCATCCCATAGAACACTGCGGCTCTCCCGTTGCGTCGTTACCGGCGAGGAACTGTTCTGAAATCGCCAGCCGTCGCAGAGACATTCCGTCTCAGGCGGCCTCCAGCAGTTTGCGCGAGATGATCAGCCGCATGATCTCGTTGGCGCCTTCTAGGATGCGGTGGACGCGGAGGTCGCGCAGGCGCTGCTCCAACCCGTAGTCGCGGATGTAGCCATAGCCGCCATGCAGCTGCAGCGCCTCGTCGACGATCTCGAAACACACGTCGGTCGCGAACTGTTTTGCCATCGCAGACCGCATGCCGGCGTCCGGCGCTTTGTTGTCGAGCGCATAGGCCGCTCGATAGACCATCAGCCGCGCGGCCTCGAGCTTGGTCGCCATATCCGCGAGCTTGAACTGCACGGCCTGCTGTGCGGCCAGAGGTTTTCCGAACGCCTGGCGCTCTTGCACATAGGCCGTCGCCGTCTCCAGCGCCCAGGCCGCCCCTCCGAGCGAGCAAGCGGCGATGTTGATCCGACCGCCGTCGAGCCCCGCCATTGCGAACTTGAAACCGTCGCCCTCTTCCCCGATGCGGTTCGCGACCGGAACCCGGCAGTCGTCAAACAACACTTGCGCAGTCGGCTGGCTGTTCCACCCCATCTTCTTTTCCACGGCCCCGAAAGAGAGCCCTTCGCTCCCCTTCTCCACCAGCACGGTGGAGACGCCGCGCGGGCCGTCTTCGCCGGTGCGGACCATCACGCAATAGACGTCGGACACGCCTGCGCCGGAAATGAACGCCTTGGCGCCGTTGAGCTTGTAGTGGCTGTTGCCGTCAGCCTCCGCACGGGTCTTCAGCGCCGCGGCGTCCGAACCGGACCCCGGCTCGGTCAGGCAATAACTCGAGATCCGCTCCATCGAACACAGAGACGGCAGCCATTTGGCGCGCATCTCATCCGTTGCGAACCGGTCGACCATCCAGCAGACCATGTTGTGGATCGACAGGTAAGCAGCGGTCGAAACGTCTCCCTTCGACAGCTCCTCGAAGACAATGGCGGCCTCCAGACGCCCCATGCCGGATCCGCCATGTTCAGGATCGACATAGATGCTGCCCAGACCCAGTTCGGCCAGTTCACGAAAGACTTCGGTTGGAAAATGTTCGGTTTCGTCCCAGTCGCGACTGTTCGGCGCGAGCCGCTCGGCGGCAAAACCGGACACCATCTCTCGAACCTGGGCCTGATCCTCAGTGAGCGCAAAATCCACCGCGTATCCTCCCTATCCACCCCATGCGTGTTTCCGCGCGGGTCTCGTGGCAGGTCGAATACCAGACATGCGCGGGCGCGCAATCGGCAAGAGGTTTTTATCTCCGTCGCAAAAGCTCGGTTGTGCGGGCTCGAACCACCCGAACTTGCACGCGGCCTAGTTGAGTTTGATCTTGAAGCCGACCTTCACCGAGAACTCGGTGTCGCCCATCGAACCGACTTCGCCAAGTTTGCCCATATCGCCGAAGTCCGACACCATTCCGATGCCCGAGATGCTCTGAGCTTCGACGAAAGCGGAGGAATCCTCGATAACCTGAAGATTGGCGCCGAGGCTCAGCTTTATCCCGAGATCTTTGCCGGTGTCTTTGATGCTCCCGCCCTCGCCGACGCCGATGCCGAGATAAACGCCTGGCAGCGCCTCCTGGCTGACCGGCACGCGCAGCGTCACAAAACTCGCGTCGCCTGCGCTGGGCAGAGGTTTGAGCCCACTCGTGTCGCTGACGACCGCATAGCCTGTCGGCAGGATATCATCGATCGGTTCAACGAAATCGTACCAAAACGGTTTGTCTCCGCCTGCCTTGTCCTTGAGCATTTCCGATGTAAAAAGGATTTCTGTCGCCGCAGCTGGTTGTGCGAAAGCCGCCACAATTGTGGCAGCGTAAAACAAGTTCTTGCCTCTCACCTGCTATCGCCTCCCTTATTTTGTGTTATCTGACCAGTGCGCGCCCAAAAAGTTAACAAAAGGTTAACAATTAGAGTTGCCGGTCAGACTTGCCGTTGGAAACCGGAGCGTGTTGTGATGTCAGCAAGTTGCGGACCAAAACTGGACACGTATTATGAATGATTTCCTAGCGGGCGCGTTTCCCAGGACACGTCTTCGGCGAGCGCGAGCCGCCGACTGGCGCCGCCGGTTGGTTCAAGAGACCCAGATCAGCGTGAACGATCTGATCTGGCCGATCTTTCTGATCGAGGGGCGCAACCATCGCGAACCAGTCGGCGCAATGCCGGGCGTCGAGCGACTGACGTTGGACCTGGCGCTGCGCGCCGCCGAGGACGCGCAGAATCTCGGGATCCCTTGCGTCGCGCTCTTCCCCGCGACAGATCCCGCAAAAAAGACGCCTGGCGGCGAAGAGGCTTGGAATCCGGAAAACCTCGTCTGCCAAGCGACGCGCATGATCAAACGCGAGTTCCCGGAACTCGGGATCATGGAGGATGTCGCCTTAGACCCCTACAGCTCCGACGGCCATGATGGACTGGTGCGAGGCGACCAGGTCGTCAATGACGAAAGCGTCGCCTGTCTGGTCAAACAGGCGCTCGCCCAGGCGGAGGCCGGCGCAGATGTCCTTGGCCCATCTGACATGATGGACGGAAGAATTGGCGCAATTCGCGACGCGCTGGAGGCGGCCGGCCATCAAGACGTTCTTATTCTCTCCTATGCCGCGAAGTACGCGAGCGCGTTCTATGGGCCGTTTCGCGAGGCCGTCGGCGCGGACTCGGCGTTGGGCCGGAAAGCGGGGCCAAAGGACAAAAAGTCCTACCAAATGAACCCGTGCAACACGGATGAGGCGTTGCGGGAGGTCGCGCAGGACCTGGCCGAAGGCGCCGATATGGTGATGGTCAAGCCGGGAATGCCGTATCTGGATATCTGTCGGCGCGTAAAGGACGCATTCAAGGCGCCCACCTACGCCTACCAGGTGTCAGGCGAGTACGCGATGATCGAAGCCGCGGCGGCGCACGGCTGGCTCGACCGACAGTCCGTGATCCTTGAAAGTATTCAAGCGTTTAAGCGCGCAGGTTGCGATGGCGTACTGACCTATTACGCCCCAGAGGTCGCCAAATGGCTGCGCCAAGAACAGGGTGAAACGCGCTCGTAAGGCGTCGCCGGCGGCGATATCTGTTAAAAGTTTAATCTCTTCAAACCCTTCGCTTTAGAGGGTGTTAGGCGCATACGGGTATCTTCAGCTCAACGACAGTCGCGAAGTTGGGCGTAATGGATCTTCTTTCACCTTTCGAAGAACCGAATGGCGCGTCGGGTCCTGTTGGGATCCGCGAGTTGGCTGATCATGTGGCGCCCTTGTCCGCCAAAGTAACCGTTGAAGAGGCCTCCAACCGCTTCAAGGAAGACGCATCGTTGCTGGCCTTGCCTGTCCTGGAAGGCGATCGGCCGCTGGGCCTTGTCAATCGACACGCGTTCTTGACCGAACTCGCGCAGCCCTTTGGCTGGGCGTTGTTCGCCAGAAAGCCAATAACGAGCTTGATGAACAGCGAACCGCTTTGCGTCGATGTGACAACCTCGATCAGCAGCCTTGGCGCGACGCTCACCCGCGACCACCCTGCGGCGCTTCAGGCGGGCTTCATCATCGTCGACCAGGGCCGGTATGTCGGCCTCGCCAACGCGACGGCCGTCGTTGCGCGATTTGCGCGGGACCTTAAGGAGCAAAAAGGCCGCGCCGAGGAGGCCAACCGCGCCAAATCGCATTTCCTGGCGACCATGAGCCATGAACTGCGGACGCCGCTGAACGCCATTCTGGGGTTCACCGACATCATCAGAACCCGGGCCCTGGGCGAGACAAGGCACGCGCGAGAACAGTACAAAGCGTATCTCGACGATGTCTTCGCAAGCGCCTCGCATCTCACCGACCTGATCAGCGATCTCCTCGACATTTCGAGGATCGAAGCCGGCACGTTCAATTTCAAACTCGAGACCCTGAGCGCCGCAGAGATGGTTGAGGACGCGCTGCAGATGTTGCGCATGAACGCGCAGAAGCAAGGCATCGCTCTGATTTCGAGGCTCGACGATGGCCCCCTCGTCAGCGGCGATCGGCGCGGCCTTCTGCAGATCCTTGTCAATCTTGGCACGAACGCGATCAAGTTTTCTCCGACAGGAACGCAAGTGCGATTTGAGATGACGCAGGACGACGACCGTGTCCTTTTCTCAGTCATCGACGAAGGGCCAGGGTTTGCCGCGACCAAGGACCCGACGGACCCGGACTTGGCGAGCAAGAAAGGCGCGGGCATCGGGTTGGCGCTGTGTCGGAAGCTTGCGGGGCTGATGGACGGTCATCTGTCCGCAGACGATGCGCCCGAAGGCGGCGCGCGCGTCGAGCTCAGCTTGCCATTGCTGGCCCTTGCGGACGATGCGCCCCAACCATCACTCGACGACGCCGTCGTCGCGGCTGTCGCTTAGGATCTGCCGCGGAGCGTTTTGCGGCCTCCGACGCCGCTGTCGCCTTATGCGCGCCAAAGATCTGCGGTTCATAACGCCCGAGATCTTTGAGGACAGGGCTACAAGATGCTTTATCGGCTGACGTTCATTGGCGCGCTGACGACCGGATTGCTTTGCGCAGGGGCATTGCAAGCCCAAGTGTTCGAGACTTCGGTTGGCGAGGTCTCCGTCGAGAAAGTCGCTGACGGCTTCGAGCACCCTTGGGCTCTCGCGTTTGTTCCGAACGAAGGCCTTCTGGTGACCGAGCGCCCAGGGCGCCTTCAGTTTGTCGTCGACGGCGTCTCGACCGAGGTCGGCGGCCTCCCCGATATCAGGGAAATCGGTCAGGGAGGTCTCCTCGACGTCGTCGTGTCCGAGGACTTCGCCGACACCGGGCTCATCTTCTTGACCTATTCGGAACCCGCTCCTGGGCGGACGGTCCGCACCGCCGCCGCGCGCGCTCGACTGGCGTTGGACGGCCTGCCCAGGCTCGAGGAGCTGGAAGTGATTTTTCGGATGGAGCCGGCCACATCGGGCGGGCGCCATTTCGGCTCGCGGATCGTCCTTGCGGATGACGGCACGCTTTTGATCACAACCGGCGATCGCGGCGAACGCGACCCGGCCCAGGATCTCACCTCCCATATCGGCAAGACGATCCGTATCAACCGCGACGGCTCGGTTCCCGCGGACAATCCGTTCGCCAACGGCGGCGGGCTGCCGGAGATCTGGAGTTATGGCCATCGGAACCCGCAAGGCGCGGCCAAGCGGCCCTCGGACGGCTCATATTGGACGATCGAGCACGGCGCCCGCGGCGGCGACGAAGTCAATCGCCCGGAAGCCGGCAAAAACTACGGCTGGCCCGTAATCTCTTACGGGCGGCATTATTCGGGTTTTAAAATCGGCGTCGGCGCCGAGGCGCCGGGAATGGAGCAGCCGGTATACTACTGGGATCCTTCGATCGCGCCGTCCGGCGCGGCGTTTTACGACGGCGATCTATTCCCGAACTGGCGCGGAGATCTGTTTGTCGGCGCGTTGAAGTTTCAGCTGATTTCCCGCCTCGAAATGGATGGCGATCGGATTGTTGGGGAAGAACGGTTGTTCACCGAGGATTTCGGCCGCATCCGAGATGTGCGCAGCGGTCCGGATGGCGCGCTCTGGTTCCTCACGGACGATGACCCCGGGGCGGTATACCGGGTGACGCCGGCGAATTGAGGCGATATGTCGATCAGATGATCGACAAACACAACGCCGCAGACCACCTGGCGCCGCCATTGACGCCCATCGCCGACGACTTGCCGTCGACCGTTCCATTTGTCGGACCTGAAGCGCTCGAACGCGCGTCCGGCGCCATGTTTCGCGCAAGGATCGGCGCGAACGAAAGCGTGTTCGGACCGTCGCCGGCGGCGATCGAAGCCATGGCGACGGCGGCGCGAGAGACGTGGAAGTACGGCGACCCCGAACTCTGCGACCTCAAGTCCGCCTTGGCGGCGAAACACGGCGTATCTCCCGACAACATCGCCATCGGCGAAGGCATTGATGGACTGCAAGCATATACGGCGAGGCTTTACATGCGTCCGGGCGAGACCATGGTGACGTCCGCCGGCGCCTATCCGACGATGAATTATCACGTCGCGGGAAATGGCGGGCGGATCGTCGCTGTGCCCTTCGCCGGCGACCATGAAGACCCTGAAGCGCTTCTGAGCGCCGCCGTCCGCGAAAAGGCCCGGATAGTCTTCTTCGTCAATCCCGACAACCCGATGGGCAGTTGGCATGACGCCGGCGCGGTCCAACGGATGATCGACGACACCCCGGCCGAAACAATGCTGCTCTTGGACGAAGCCTACTGCGAAACGGCGCCTTCCGGCGTCGTTCCTCCGTTGGATGTCGACCGTCCAAACGTCCTTCGGTTCCGGACATTTTCAAAAGCAATGGGTCTCGCGGGCCTTCGCGTCGGCTATGTGATCGGCCGCGCGGACGTCGTTCGCAACTTCGATAAGATCCGCAACCACTTTGGCGTTGGACGGGTGGCCCAAGCCGGGGCCCTCGCGGCGTTGGAAGACGTCGATTGGCTGAGTAGCGTCATCGCGCAAATCAAGGAGAGCCGCGAGCGGATCTCCGAAATCGCCGCCCGCAACGGTCTGACGGCCTTGCCGTCCGCGACCAATTTCGTGGCCGTCGATTGCGGAGCCGCCGGCGCATTCGCCCGCGCGGTGCTCGAAGAGCTCGGCGAGCAAGGCGTGTTCGTAAGGATGCCGGGCGTTGCGCCGCTAGATCGATGCATCCGCATCTCTGCAGGGACGGCCGCCGACATGGACCTGCTGACAAGCGCCCTCCCCCTGGCGCTACAAGCTGCGCGCGCACGGCTTTCATGACGCTCAAGGTCGCAACGCTGGAGGGAGCGGCGCTTCAAAGCGCTTTGCCTGGCTTGGCGCAACTGAGGATCGATGTCTTCCGCGCCTATCCGTACCTCTATGACGGCGATGTCGATTACGAGAGGCGTTACGTTGAGAAGTTCTCCCAAGCGACAGGCGCTGTGATCGTCGGCGCATTCGACGGCGACAAGCTCGTGGGAGCGGCGACCGGCGCGCCGATGATCGGACAGATGGATCAATGGGCCGACCCGTTTCGTGAGCGTGGCTACGACCTGGAGAGACTCTTCTATTGCGGCGAGTCGGTCCTTCTTCCGGCCTATCGCGGTCATGGAGTTGGGCACGCGTTCTTTGATCACCGCGAGGCGCAGGCCCGTCGTCTCGGCGCGACCCATTCATGCTTTTGCGGCGTCGTTCGCCCTCAGGAGCACCCATTGCGGCCGGTCGACTTTCGCCCGCTCGACGCGTTCTGGCGCAAGCGAGGTTATGCGCCCCTCGACGGCGTGCAGGCGGTGTTTGATTGGAAAGAACACGGCGACGCGCAAGAGACGCCGCATACCCTGCAGCTCTGGATCAGACCTCTCTTCCCTTAAGAGCTGCTCTTTGGGACGTGCGCCTTGGGACCTGCTCAGTCGGCGGGCCTCAGGATCGTCACCCCTACGGCGCCCGCCACCGCGTCCTCACGCGCGAGCGACAGCGGGAAGTAGTCGCCTGAACGCCAGGTCGTCGACAAGTCGTCGTAATGGCGCGAAAGAAAGTGCCCGGACTGGCCGGTCGACATGGCGACGACCGAGCGATCGAGATCGGCGAAGTCATAGATCGCGCGCAACCCGCCGGCGTGCACATTGGCATAAGGCGTGTCGCCGGAACCTGAGTATTTCCCGCGAAAGATCGTGTGATCCGACCCGCCGCTTTCATGAATGATGTTGAAGAGTGAACTGAACGGAGACCAGCCCAACGGCTGGTGGCGATGCATCGCCAAATGCGCCTTGCCCCACCGCCAGGATGAGATTGCGCCGCCATAGCGAGATCGCAACTCTTCAAGAGCGTCATCAAGAGCGATGCTCGCGATGTCCGAGCAACTCTCGGGCGTTGGCGTGCGAATGTCGTCGCACCAGCGATCCGCAGCGCCGTCCAGATTGCGGAAAACACGCTCAAGAAACAGAGGACGGACGCCTGTGTACTGATCGGCGTCGGCGCCGAGTTCGTCGACCGTTAGACGCCGGGTCGCCGCGCGCGCCCAGGCTGTGAAGATCAAAGGCTCGGGCCGCAGCGCATCCATCTCGCCATTCCAGGAGGCGAGCAGATCCAGCACGTCGCGCCGTTGCCCGACTTCAGCATCCCGGCGGGGCCAGAGATCGCCAGCCAACAACGGCAACACCGCGCGGGCCATCTCGGACACCGTATCGTTCTGAATGGCCTCAAACCCGCTGCGCGTGTGAAATTCTCTATTATTGAGCAGTTTTTCGAGCCGTTCGACCCGATAAGGTTCCGGCCAGTCAAATCCGAGATGTCTGGGAAACGCCGCGCCGGTGATCTTGTTGTTGGCGTTCGCGACGCCGCCGCTTGCGGGCGCCACAGCTCGCGGCAAGTCTTGAGCGCGCAAAAAGCCAGCCCAGTCGTTTTCGGCCTCCCAACCCGGCGACGGGATCCGGCCCTGAGTCTTGCTGCCAGGTTTGCGCAAGGGCGTTCGACCAACCGTGGCGAGGGCGATTTTCCCAGCGTCCGCGCCAACGACGTTCTGATTTGGCGCGACCACGAGTTCGGCGAGCTTCAAAGCCTCATCAACCGACCGACTGCGCATCAGTCGCATCGATGCTTCAAGGCTGCGATCCTCATCCGTCAAAAGCGTCGCCTGAATCGCAGCCACGTGTCCGGTCGGAGTGACCGCCGCGATCGGCGCCCTGTCCATGGGCTGTACGGGTCCATGCCGGCTCGGCGGGTGCGTCTCCTGACCGGCTGCGCCGTTACAATGGGGTTTCCACTCTGCGCGCGGCTCAAACGCGCGCCACCCATCCGGGGTGAGGTACTCGTTGGGGTTGTCGGGGTTCAGCTTTTCAATGAAGAGGTCCTGGGTGTCGGCGTAGACCGTCGTGAGCCCCCATCCGAAACTCTCGTTCCGCCCAATAAGAACCGAGGGAATGCCAGGGACGGTTCCGCCAATGACGCCGCCATTGGGAAACTCGATCCTCGCCAAATGCCATACGGATGGCGCTTGCAACGGCAGATGCGGATCCGTTGCGAGAAGCGGCGCCCGGGTCGCCGAGCGTCGTGCGTCGACTGCCCAAGCGTTGGACGCCCCCATCCGATCCGCGAGATCGAGGTCGAAATCCAGCGTCGCTCCGCCGGCCGCCACCCTAAACTCTGCGTCTTGAAACAGCTCCGCATAGGGCGGCAGCGCCACGACCGCGCCCCCAGGAACTTCGGGCAACAGATCTTCGACGCGCTTGGGCCCGACCGCGATCAACAGCTTCGCCCGGCGGATCTCCTGAAATGTCGCCGCCGATAGCGACGCGGCCAACATCTTGAAAGACGCGATGGAATCGGCCGGGGTCCAAGGGTCGACAGTCGCCCCCGCCAAAAGCAATTCCGGCGCTCCCCGTCCCAACGCCTCCTCATCGACGACCGAGAGCCACGCATTGACCCCGTCGGAGTAAGCCTGCAGCGCCCGCTGAGCGTCTTGGCTCAGGTATTGAACACCGCGTTGCGAATGCCCCCAGATATCCAACGCCCGGATCGTCTCATCGATCCGTAACGTAAACTCTCGAAGACCGCCCCAATCCGCATAGGCTCCAGCCAGTTCGGTGATCCGGCCCTGCGCCATGCGCCGCCGCAATTCCATTTGCCACAGCCGATCCTGCGCATGAACGTAGCCCAGGCCGAAATACGCGTCGTATTCGGATTTGGCGAAGATGTGAGGAACGGCGCGTTCATCGCGGATGATCTCAATCTGCGCGGTTGGACCGTCCACGATGCGATCCGCGGCATAGTCCGGAAGCGAGCGGCTCGCGAGATAATACGACAGAACTGTCGCCGCGATCGCGACGCCCCCCACCGCAAGGAAGATGCGGCGCAGCCACCTTAGCACCAAGCCCATAACTGCCGTTCTCCCTCTCGCGCCGCAGCCCGGCGTGCACCCCGTGAGGTCCGGAGAATTCTCTCACAGACTCGACCTTGGCGGTTCGCGCATAACATAGTCCCACGCAAGACGAGTTCGAAAGTTCATAAAGAAGGAAACGCGCAAATGGCGAAGGTCGCATTTATAGGGCTGGGCGTGATGGGATATCCCATGGCCGGATGGCTCACCAAAGCGGGGCATGAGGTGACGGTTTACAATCGAAGCTCGGCCAAGGCCGAAGCCTGGGTCGCGGAATACGGGCATGCGATGGCGCTGACGCCGAAAGCCGCGGCGGAAGGGCAAGACTTCGTGTTTTCCTGCGTTGGCAACGACGACGATCTGCGCAGCGTGACCATCGGCCCGGACGGAGCGTTCCATGCGACAGCGTCGGGTGCGGTCTTTGTCGACAACACCACCGCATCCGCGAAAGTTGCGCGTGAGCTCTCGGCAGACGCAAACGCACGAGGGTTTCAGTTTGTCGACGCGCCCGTTTCCGGCGGCCAGGCTGGCGCGGAGAACGGTCAGCTGACCGTGATGTGCGGCGGTGATCAAGACGCTTATGACCGGGCGGAGCCGATCATCATGGCGTTCGCCAAAGCCAGCAAACGCTTGGGCGACAGCGGCGCGGGTCAGCTGACCAAGATGGTCAATCAGATCTGCATAGCCGGTCTGGTTCAGGGCCTGTCAGAAGGGATCAACTTCGCCCAACAAGCCGGCCTTGACGGTGAAGCGGTGATCGAGGCGATCAGCCAGGGCGCCGCGGGCTCGTGGCAGATGTCGAACCGCTACAAGACGATGCTGGCTGACGAGTTCGAGTTTGGTTTCGCCGTCGACTGGATGCGCAAGGATCTTGGCATCTGTCTGGACGAGGCGAAGAACAACGGCGCTCGGTTGCCGGTGACGGCGCTCGTCGATCAGTTCTATGGCGAGGTTCAGGATATGGGCGGGGGCCGCTGGGACACGTCGAGCCTGCTGCGTCGACTCAAGCGCTAAGCTCCGGGTGGACCCGACAACAAAAACAGGCGGCGCCAGCGGTGCGCCGCCCTGCAGACGTCCGGTCTCGCGCGTCTAACGAGCGATGCGGGAGTACTTCCCGCCCTGAAGGCTCACACCGCCCAGCAAACCCTGTTGGCCGAAAACGTAGGCGACAATCGGCGTCGTATCCTGGATCTTGCTGACGTCGACTTCGGCCCCTTGATCGATGATCGTCACTTCGGCGTCTGCGCCGACCTCGATCCCGTCGCCGTTCTTGAACGTGTTCAAAGCCGTCTGGTTGAGGAAAAACAGCGCCTGACTGGCCTTTTGCGCGCCCGCCTGGAAGCCGAGCGAGGCGGCGGCGTAGCTCCAGTAGCTGTTGGTCTGACCACCGATGATCAGCTTGCCCTCGCCATAGGTCCCGCCCAGGATCAAGCCCGCCTTGATGATTTCCGGGATGATCAACACGCCGAGCGACCTGTTGGAGATCGTGCGGGCGTCGGGCCGTGTGCTAAACAGCGTCTGCAACGCCGCCTGCGATTCGACGTCGATCTGCCGCGCGGACTTCGCATCGGCCGGCGAGCTCAGAGACCCGGCGGCCAGCGCAGCGGCGCCGCCCATGATAAGATTTCGGCGATGGATCATAGTTTTGAACCCTTCTTCATCCACGCGGACGCCACAGACGCGCCGAGCCCAATCGGCTCTGGACGTGTCGGATCGCCCGTCTGGGTGCTACATGAAGATTGACTGGGGCGAATTCTAGGAGAGAACGGGATGCAAGAGGCTGATTTGAAACGTTTTGAAGCGGATCAGTCGATAAATGTTCTGGGCGCGCCGCTTGAACCCTGCTCGACCGCCCCGCTGACCGGGTTTTTTCGGAACGGCTGTTGCGACACCGGGCCTATGGATCAGGGGATGCACACCGTCTGCGCCGTTGTGACGGATGCGTTCCTGACCTTCTCGAAGTCTCGTGGAAACGATCTCTCGACGCCTCGACCCGAGTACGGGTTCGACGGATTGAAAGAAGGCGATCGCTGGTGCCTGTGCGCGATGCGCTGGGTAGAAGCCTATGAAGCAGGCGTTGCGCCCAAAGTCGTTTTGGCCGCGACGCATATGCGGACGCTATCCGTTGCGCCGCTCGATGCGCTGAAGACGCATGCGCTCGATCTAACCTGAAACGCCCGACTGGCTAACGCCCGCCGGTAACATCGAGCAAAGCGCCGTTCACATAGGAAGACGCGTCGGACAGCAGCCAGCAAATCGCTTCGGCAGTTTCCTCGGCGGTGCCTGCACGCTGAAGCGGCACAGACTTCCCGAGTTCCTGCGCGCGCTGAGGCCAACCGCTTGACGCATGGATGTCTGTTTCGATGAGCCCCGGACGGATGGCGTTGACGCGCACGCCCTCGGGACCAAGCTCCTTCGATAGTCCCAGCGTCAACGCGTCCATCGCGCCTTTGGAGGCCGCGTAGTCGACATACTCGCCAGCGCCTCCCAGACGCGCCGCAGCCGACGAAACGATCACGATCGCCCCGCCCTGCCCACCTTTGCCGAGCGACATTCGTCTTGCGGCTTCGCGCGCTGTCAGCAGCGCTCCGGTCACATTGACGTCGACAATCCGGCGAATGCGATCGGCGTCCATCTCCGCCAGGGGCATTCTCTCATCCAGGACGCCTGCATTGATCACGACGCCGTCGATCCCGCCAAAGGCCTCGGCCATTTGGTCAAACATCGCGACGATTTCGGCCTCGACAGCTGCGTCCGCCTGGATGGCGACAGCCCTCCCTCCGGCGAGCTTCACCGCTTCGACCACGTCTCCGGCCGCCGTTTCATTCGAGAGGTAGTTGACGCCGACCGACCAGCCCTGCGCGCCGCCGAGCTTTGCCGACGCGGCGCCGATGCCACGCGAGCCGCCTGTGATCAGAACCCGTCGGCTCATCCGAACAACTCGCGCGCGAACTCAAGGCTATCGACCAATACGTCGACCTCGGCCTTGGTGTTGTAAAGCCCGAAACTCGCCCGGGTGGTCGCCGTGACGCCGAGATGGGTCATCAGCGGTTGCGCACAATGGTGCCCCGCCCGCACTGCGACGCCCTTGCGATCTATGACCGTCGAAATGTCGTGGGGATGCGCCCCTTCCATCGAAAAGGCGAAGATGGCCCCTTTGGTTTTGCTGGTTCCGTGAACCTGCAGCCAATTGAGACCGGCGAGCCGCTCCATCGCGTAGTCGCGCAGATCGTGTTCGTGCGCCTCGATCGCTTCCATGCCAAGCGTCCGCATGTAGTCGATCGCCGCGCCCATTCCGATGATTTGCGTGATCGGGGGCGTCCCCGCCTCGAACTTGAAAGGCGGATCGTTGTAGGTCACCTCTTCCTTCGCAACGGTGCGGATCATATCGCCGCCCCCATGCCATGGGCGCATCTCATCGTAGCGCTCCGACCGGACATAGAGCGCGCCAGACCCGGACGGACCGTACAGCTTGTGGCCGGTGATCGCGTAAAAATCGCATCCCAGATCGGCGACGTTCACCGGCATGTGCACGGCCGCCTGCGACCCGTCGACCATCACCGCAGCCCCGGCTGCATGCGCGGCCTCGGTGATCCGCTTCACATCGACGACGGTGCCCAGAACGTTGGACATATGCGTGATCGCGACAAGCTTGGTGCGCTCTGTGATCGCTGCGGCGACGGCCTCTGGGTCAAGATCGCCGTTGGCGTCGGTATCAACCCAAACCAGCTTCGCGCCGTGGCGTTCACGCATGAAATGCCAGGGAACGATGTTGGCGTGATGCTCCATGACGGACAGAATGATCTCATCGCCGGGTTGGATCCGAGGCTCCGCCCAGGCGTAAGCGACAAGGTTGATCGCCTCGGTGGTCCCGCGCGTGAAGATGATCTCACGTTCTTCGCGGGCTCCCAGAAACTCTCTCACTTTTCCACGCACCGCTTCGTACTGGTCCGTCGCCAGGTTCGAGAGGAAATGGAGGCCGCGATGCACGTTTGCGTATTCGTGGCTGTAGCTCGTGTTCACCGCATCGATCACAGCCTGCGGTTTCTGCGCGCTGGCCCCATTGTCGAGATAGACCAGCGGCTTGCCATTCACTTCGCGCGAAAGGATGGGAAAGTCCTCGCGTATGCGCTCAACGTCGTAGGTCATTTTCTCAGCTCAGCCTCAAGCAGCGCCCAGAATCGACGCCAGGATCGTAAAAAACAGCGCCACGGCGATCGAAACTCCGAATGTCGCAAACATCACCTGCGGGATGCTCTTGAAGCCGTGCGCTTGGGCGATAAACGCGGCGAAGATGTAAAGAACATAGACGCCTGTCGCGATCAGGATCAGCGGCGCGAAGATGCTGGCGTGCTGCTGGACCGTCACCGCCATCGCCACGGACAGCACCGGCGCCAGAGGCGCGGTCGCGAGCGTATGCCACCCCACAACGCCCATGATCTGCCGTCGGGTGGCCTTCCCACCCGCCTGAACCCCGACAAACCAAGCCAGGCTCGACACGATCCAAAACTGAAACAGCGCCAGGATCAGCTCGAGCCCATGCTTTTCGAGCAAGCCTGGCGTGCGCGCCGGCTCGCCGTTCGCATCGGAAGCAGGCTGCGTCGATGGCGTCGCAAGCAATTCCGGGGCGCCGATCTGTATCGCCTGCAACAAGGCTGCGGCGATCGCGTAACCGGCGACGACCATCATAATGGCTTCGTTCCAGGTTGGTTGCGCCAGCACCATCCGCCGCGCGGACGCGCGGGGGTTGATCAGCGCCTCGCCAACCCGGCTCAGATACCCGACCGGCCCCGAAGCCGGTTCGCCATCATCACCACCGGTTCCATTCATGCGACCGTTTTCCATCACAACCCCGAAACGCCCACGCCCAACGCCACCGCCAGTCCGGCGATCGCAAACAGACCTGCGGCCATCACCAAAGCAGTGTTCCGAGGAGACTTAAAGCCATGCGCCACGGAAAGGCACGCGCCCAAGACGTAGAGCCCGAGTGCTGCGAATGCCAGTGAGAGCATGACCAAAAGCCCGTCGGGAACACCCACTGAGGACGCGACGGCGTCGATGGCCGACCGCAGAAGGAAGATCGGCGCAGTGACGAGATACGCCCAAACAAAGGCCGCGCGCGTCTCGAACCAGTCTCCTGTTCCTCCCAATGCGCCAGCGATCGGCTTTGCCATCGCTGCGAAAAGATAGACGGCCAGCGGCGCCAGGATGAGCGCTCCAACAAACCCTTCTGCGACCTGCGTCTGGAAAGCGCGCGTGAAATCTTCACCAGCGACGCTGGAGGACAGTTCTCCAAACGCGTCCACGACCTGTCCGGCGTACCGCATCAGCGAGGCCACAATCAGGAAACTGAGCAGCGTCGACTCGCGCGGCTGATCTTCCAACAGCCGACGCATCGAACCCGAGAAGTTCCAGTATGCGCCAGCAACCCGCTCGACGAGGCCTTGCGGCGCGGCCGTCTCGCTCATGTGGTGCGGTCACTCATCCAAGCTGCGACATGCCCACGCATGGCTTCGCGAAGAGCCTCGGCCTGCGGGCCCTCTTCATCGATCTCCTGGATCGCTTCCTCGATGAAGGCTTCGACCAGGAGCCGCTCGGCCACATCCTGGCTAACGCCGCGGGAGCGCAAGTAGAACATCGCGGTCTCGTCAAGCGCGCCTGACGTCGAGCCGTGAGAGCAGGCGACGTCGTCGGCGTAGATCTCGAGTTCCGGTTTGACGTCGAACTCGGCGCGCTCTCCCAACAGTACAGATTGGCTGATCTGATAACCGTCGGTCTTTTGAGCCCCTTCCTTCACAAGGATCTTGCCCTGGAAAACGCCGCGCGCTTCGTCGGCCAGCACGTTCTTGAACACCTGGCGGCTTTCACAGTTCAGCGCGTCGTGGACGATGAAGACGGTGTTGTCGAGATGCGCCTTCGCGTCGCCCATGACCCCGCCAGCGATATGCGCGGAGCCCTCGTCGCCTTCCAGCCAGATCATAGCCTCGTTGCGCACCAGTTTCGACGCGCCGGCTACGCCTGTGAGCGTAAAGCTGCGCAACGCGCTTTCTTCGCCGAGCCGCGCGAACAGGTGGGTGATCACCTGATCCGCGCCGGCTTCGTTCTGAAGGCGTTTCCGACGGAAGGTCGCCTTGTCGCCGATGTCGACTTCAATCACGGCGTTGAAGCGCTCGCCGCCGGCCCCGCTTTCAAGGACGGTGAGCGCGGCCTCGGGAGCGAGATCGATCACATGGCGAACATAAACCGCGCGATCAGCGCCTTCGGCCAGGTATCGAAAATGGATCGGCTTCGGAACATCGCCTGTGACCCGAATGGCGAGACCGTCCACCGCGAGCGCCGCATTGAGCGCTGCATAGGGACGCGCCACGGGCTCTTGCCCCGCGACTTCCAAGGCGCCGAGCTTCTCCGCCGCCCAGGACCCCTCGATGCCGTCCGCCAGGCGCGTCACTTCCAAGCCCGGGATGTCGATCGCGTCAGACAGATCGGACCGCAGCCGACCGTTGACAAACACCAGCGTCAACGCCTCGGTCTCGCCAAAGCCGCTATCGCCAACCTCAGGATCCACAACGGCCGCTTCAATCGGCGCCAGCGGTTGATTGAACTTCGACGGATCGGTGTAGCGCCAATACTCGTCACGGCGCATCGGCGCGCCAAGCTTCAAGAAGCGCTCGCGCGCGGCCTGACGCTGCGGCTGGCCCCACGAAGGCGTGTCGCCGTCCAACAAAGCCTGCGCAAGGATCATTTTCTGATCGTTCATTATGTTCATCTTTCGCCCCGGTCCGCGCTTAGGCCGCCGATTTCTTGAGGATGTCGGAGTATCCTTCGTTTTCGACCTTCAGCGCCAGATCTGGCCCGCCGCTCTCGACGATCCGGCCTCCCGCCATGATATGCACGACGTCTGGTTTGATATAGTCGAGCAGACGCTGGTAGTGGGTGATCACAAGGAACGAGCGGTCCGGACTGCGCAACGCGTTCACGCCCTCGGCGACCAATTTCATCGCGTCGACGTCAAGGCCGGAATCCGTCTCGTCCAGGATGCACATCTTCGGTTGCAGCACCGCCATCTGCAGGATCTCGTTGCGCTTCTTTTCGCCGCCCGAGAACCCGACATTGACGAAGCGCTTGAGCATCTCCGGCGAGATCTCCAGCTTGGCCGCCTCAGCCCGCACGAGTTTCAGGAAGCCCGCCGCCGACATCTCTTCCTGGTCGCGCGCTTTGCGCTGCGCATTCACGGCCTCGCGCAAGAACGTCATATTGCCGACGCCCGGGATCTCAACCGGGTACTGAAACGCCAGAAACAGCCCCGCCGCCGCACGCTCATCCGGCTCCATCTCGAGAATGTCGTCGCCGTCGAGATCGGCGGCACCGTCCGTCACTTCATAACCGTCCCGACCAGACAGCACATAGGACATCGTCGATTTTCCCGAACCGTTCGGGCCCATGATCGCATGGACCTGACCTGTCGGAACTTCGAGATCGACGCCTTTCAAGATCACCGTATCCGGCTCTTCCTCGAGACGGGCGTGCAGATTCTTGATCGTCAGCATGGCCATAATCCTTTCGTATCAGCGCGGCGGCGCTGTCTCTCTCGCTTATCTAGACGTCTAGCGGGCCGCAGCCAACGATGTCCAATCCTCCAGGACGGCCCGCGCTGTCTGTGCAACGTCGTCGCGCAATCCATCTGACTTGAGCCCGTTGGCGGGACGGCGGGACGCGCCATCCTGATCACCCGCGAACCAGATCTTTGTCTTCTACTCGCTTCCAGTTCTTCGGCCACCAGTCAAAGTCTGCGGCGCAGATCACGTCGTCCGCGGCGTCGATCGCGAAGAACGCAAACTCAGGCGGATCCGGATAGCCGTGCCAGGTGCGGCTCAGCACAATCCACGTCTCAAAACCCCATTTCGTTTCCGGCGCAGCGACCCATTCACACCACTCTGCGTAGGGTTCGAAGCGCGGATCGTCGCTCCACCTCCGCGCCTCGGGCCATTCCGGCCGACGCCACTCCACCATCAGCGATCGACGGAGGCGAAAGCGCCAGAACCAAAGCGCGTCGCGCCAGACCGACCCGCCAAGAGGGTCCGCGCCGTCCGACGTTATCCCACTGAACCTTCAAGACTGATCGCAACAAGCTTTTGCGCCTCCACCGCGAACTCCATCGGCAACTCCTGCAGGACCTCCTTGCAGAAACCGTTGACGACGAGGGCGACCGCCTGCTCCTCGTCGAGACCGCGGGAGCGGCAGTAGAACAGCTGATCCTCGTCGACCTTGGAGGTTGTCGCCTCGTGTTCCACGCGGCTCGTGTTGTTCTTGACCTCGATGTAAGGAACCGTGTGCGCGCCGCAGTTCGACCCGATCAGCAGGCTGTCGCACTGGGTGAAGTTGCGCGAGTTGGTCGCTTTCGGATGCATCGAGACCTGACCGCGATAGGTGTTCTGCGCGCGCCCGGCGGAAATGCCCTTGGAGACGATCCGGGACTTCGTGTTCTTGCCCAGATGGATCATCTTGGTGCCGGTGTCGGCCTGCTGCGCGTTGTTGGCGATCGCGATCGAGTAGAACTCACCCTGGCTGTTCTCGCCCTTCAGCACACAGGACGGGTATTTCCAGGTGATGGCTGACCCCGTCTCGACCTGCGTCCAGCTCACCTTGGAGTTCTTGCCGCGGCACTCCGCGCGCTTGGTCACGAAGTTGTAGATGCCGCCCTTGCCGTTCTCATCGCCGGGGTACCAGTTCTGGACTGTCGAGTACTTGATCTCTGCGTCATCCAGCGCGATCAGCTCGACGCAGGCTGCGTGCAGCTGGTTTTCGTCACGCATCGGGGCGGTGCACCCCTCGAGATAGGAGACGTACGACCCCTCCTCGGCGATGATCAGCGTGCGTTCGAACTGTCCGGTGTTCTCGGCGTTGATGCGGAAATACGTCGACAGCTCCATCGGGCAGCGCACGCCCTTGGGGATATAGACGAACGAACCGTCCGAGAAGACAGCCGCGTTCAGCGTCGCGTATTTGTTGTCGCGGTTCGAGATCACCGACCCGAGATACTGCTTCACGAGCTCCGGATGCTCCTGCACGGCCTCCGAAATCGAGCAGAAGATCACGCCGGACTTCTTCAGCTCCGCCTGGAAGGTGGTTCCGACCGAGACGCTGTCGAAAACCGCGTCGACCGCGACCTTGCGCCCATCGGCGCGGCCTTCCGCCGGCGCCATGTTCTTCGCGCCTTCAACGCCGGCGAGGATCATCTGTTCACGCAGCGGGATGCCAAGCTTCTCGTAGGTCCGCAAAAGCTCGGGATCGACTTCATCGAGGCTCTTCGGCTTCTCTTTGAAGCTCTTTGGCTGCGCGTAATAGTACTGCTCTTGGTAGTCGATGGGCGGGAAGCTCACCATCGCCCATTCCGGCTCCGGCATGGCCTTCCAGCGTTCGAACGCCTCCAGGCGCCATTCCAAAAGCCACTCCGGCTCGTTTTTCTTCTCCGAGATGAGCCGGACGATGTCTTCATTCAGACCCTTGGGCGCGTATTCCGTCTCGATATCCGTCTCAAAGCCGTATTTGTATTTTTCGCCAAGCGAGCGGACCTTTTCAACGGTCTCCTCCTCAACGCCGTCTTTGACTGTGACCTGATCGAGAGCCGCCATCCGCGTCCCCTTTTCCATGTTCATCGCAAGAACCGCCCTTTGTCAGAGACTTGTCCATGCGCGCTTCTAAATCTGGTTAGCGCTGGATGTACATCGTCTTGATCGAAAACCAACCCTCTGAACCGGTTTTTTCCTTGGCGTCAGAGCCCCCGATCATCCGCCGCGGCGAGCTCGGACCCGGCTGTAAGCCTGCGTCCACGCCTCCAGAAAGCTTCGGATGTCTTCCTCTGTCGTCCGCGGTCCCATCGACACGCGGATGGCCGAACTCGCCGTTTCTTCGTCAAACCCCATTGCCAGAAGGACCCGAGAGGCTTTCACCTTGCCCGAGCTGCATGCCGAACCTGCGCTGACGGCGAAGCCTGCAAGATCCATCTGGATAACCTGCGTCTCTCCTCGCCAGCCTGGCGCGGCGAAGCATGACGTGTTCGGCAACCGAGACGCCAGATCGCCAAAAACTATCAAATCCGGCTCAAACTGAATGAGCTTATCTTCCATTTGGTCCCGCAACAGACGGGTCTGCCGCCAAACGTCGTCTTCCAGATCCCGCTTCGCCGCCGCGGCGGCCGCGCCAAAGCCCGCGATGCCGACAACATTTTCGGTGCCAGAGCGTTTGCCGCTCTCCTGTCCGCCGCCGAGAACAGTCATCTGCGTCGCGTGGCTCTCTCTGATCAGCAACGCGCCCACGCCCTTCGGTCCCCCGATCTTGTGCGCCGATACCGCGGCGGCCGCTGCGAGCGACGCGGAAAAGTCGTAAGGCGTCTTGCCCACCGCCTGCACGGCGTCCTCAAAGACCTGAGCGTCGCGATGGTTCTGGATCACGCCCGTTTCACTGTTGGCGACCTGCTTGGTCGTCGCCCCGCCCATCGGCTCCATCAAGCCTGAACCATCGACGCGGATCGCCGTGTCGTCGATCCAGGCGCGCACGCTGTCGTGCTCGACCGCGGACCCTGCGCAGTCCATGTCCTTCAACGCGATCATGGCGGCTTCGGTCGCACCCGATGTGAAGACAACCTCGGCCGGCTCAGCCCCAACCAGCGCAGCGACGTGAGCGCGGGCGTTCTCGACAATCGCTTTCGCCGACCGTCCTTCGCGATGGACAGATGACGGATTTCCAACGAGATCCATCGCCTCCAGCATCGCTGTCCGTGCCTCCGGTCTCAGCGGCGCGGTCGCGTTCCAATCCAGGTAAACTCGAGACACCGACGCCGACGTCAGGAGGCGGTCGCCTCCTGCTCCTCCTCAACCAGGGCGGAGAACGACGGAAGCGCATTGCATGGCGTCGTCTTGTTATCGATCACATCAGCGAGCGTAACCCCATGCAGAAACAGGTAAACCTGGGCAGAAAGCTGCG
>ERZ1740059.45-NODE-45-length-58543-cov-6.873444_pt1 | contig 58543 bp, 55 predicted proteins | sample MGYA00581744_ERZ1740059 | MGnify/ENA primary metagenome ERZ1740059 (study PRJEB43018, sample SAMN04849738) | marine metagenome | isolation source: floating plastic debris | place: Pacific Ocean | collected 2008-08-28 | study: EMG produced TPA metagenomics assembly... | reverse complement strand
TCCCTCGGCCGATTTTTTTTGTTGGCCTTTCTTCTCCTCCTCTCCGGTGGCTGCGCCGTCCGGCCCCGGGGCTCCTTTCCCTCATCGCCGGAACGCGCGCCCGGCGATGAGCGGCCGGGCTTCGAGCGCTGCGCCGACCATGCTCGCTCGGACCCGAGCGGGTTTGCCCCTCAAGCAAGGAGTTGTTGAGCGCGTCCTGTCCCAGACGCAGGGTCGACTTCTCGCCGACATCGCTTCACGCCCAAACCCTCGAAGGTCGACGCGCCGCGCGCTCCATTCTAAAAAACGCTGATGGAAGGTTGTTCATGACAGATGACACCGTTTTTGACGCTGGCGGGGCGATCGTCATCGGCGCAGGTCTCGCCGGTTTGTTCACCGCGTTGAAGTTGAGCCCCCGGCCCGTGACAGTGCTGTCGCCGGAGCCGTTGGGCTCGGGCGCGTCTTCGGCTTGGGCTCAGGGCGGCGTCGCCGCGGCGGTCGGGGAGGGCGACACGCCGGAGGCGCATGCGCGCGACACACAGACCGCCGGCGCCGGGATTGTCGATGAAGCGGTCGCGCACGGCGTCGCGGAAGAGGCCGCGGCCCGGATCGAGGATCTCGCGCGGCTCGGCGCTCCCTTCGATCGGACGGAGGGCGGCGACTACGTTCTGTCGCGAGAGGCGGCGCACGGACGCGCGCGGGTTGTACGGGTCGCCGGCGACCGGGCCGGCCGAGAGATCATGGCGGCGCTCATCGAGGCCGTCGCGCGAACGCCCTCGATCCGCGTGGCGGAGGGCATGATCGCAGTGGACCTAGCCGTCGAGCAAGGCGCGGTGCGCGGCGTGGTCTGCCGCCGCGCCGGCGATCGATACGGCGCGCCTCTCATCTTCCGATCCCGGGCGACTGTCCTGGCGGCCGGCGGGTTGGGCGGCTTGTTCGCGGTGACGACCAACCCCGCGCGGGTGCGTGGGCAGGCAGTGGGCATGGCTGCCCGCGCCGGGGCGCTCATCGCGGATCCAGAATTCGTTCAGTTCCATCCAACCGCCATCGCTGGCGGCGGGGACCCCGCCCCTTTGGCGACGGAAGCCTTGCGTGGAGAGGGCGCTGTCCTCGTGGACGAGGCTGGCCGGCGCTTCATGAGCGAGTTCCACCCAGATGCGGAGCTTGCCCCGCGCGATATCGTCGCGCGCGCGATCTTTCGGCAGATCCAGTCCGGAAAGACGGTTTTTCTCGACACCCGAGAGGCTCTCGGCTCTCGCCTTCGGACCGACTTCCCGACAGTTTACGCGTACTGTCGCGACGCCGGCCTCGACCCTGAGAAAGAGCCGATCCCGGTCGCTCCGGCGGCGCACTATCATATGGGCGGCGTGGACGTGGATGCTCAGGGGCGGTCTTCGCTCGAGGGGTTGTGGGTTTGCGGGGAAGCGTCCTCGACCGGCCTGCACGGAGCCAATCGGCTTGCCTCGAACGGTCTGTTGGAGGCCGTCGTCTTCGCGGCGCGCGTCGCACAGGATGTCGGAGGCGGCGCGGCGGAGGCGCCGAGCCCGCTTGATCTGTCGCGGATGCCATATAGTTGGACGGAAGAGGAGCGGCTGCGTAAGGCGTTCGCCGTGCAGGAGCTTCGGCACATCATGACGGACCTGGTCGGGGTCGAACGCGACAGCTTGCGGTTGCGCGACGCTCTGCGTCGGATTTCCTGGCTCGAACGAGAGGCGCAAGGCGTCTCCCGATCTTTCCTGAACATGACGTCGGCGGCCACGCTGGTCGCGGCGGCGGCTTTACGACGACGAGAAAGCCGCGGCGGTCACTTCCGCATCGATCACCCGGACCCAGATCCAGCGCTGGCGCGGCGCAGCCGGATAACTCTAGACGAGGCGCTCAAGCTGCGCGCCGAATGCGAGGACACCGCACTATGAACGTATCCGCGCTTCCAAGACTGCTTGTTGAGCCGATCGTCCGTCGAGCCCTTGAAGAGGATCTCGGCCGCTCCGGCGACGTGACGACCGAGGCGGTGGTTCCAAACGACGCTGTGACGACGGCGCTGATGAATGCGCGAGAGCCTGGCGTCGTCGCAGGTCTGGATTGCGCAGCCATCGCGTTTGAGTTGGTCGACGCGGCGCTTGACGTCGCAGTGCTGGTCGAAGACGGGGCCCGGGTCTCGACAGGGGACGGCTTGCTCGAAGCGCAGGGGTCCGCGCAAGCGGTTCTAACCGCCGAGCGCGTCGCCTTGAACTTTGTCGGACGGTTGTCTGGCGTGGCCACCTTGACCCGCGCTTATGTCGACGCGGTCGCGCATACGCAGGCGAAAATCGCCGACACGCGCAAGACCACGCCGGGCCTTCGAGCTTTGGAGAAGCGCGCCGTACGACTGGGCGGCGGCTCGAACCATCGGTTTGGGCTCGACGACGCGCTCTTGATCAAAGACAACCACATCGCCGCCGGAGGTGGCGTGACAGCCGTGCTGAAGCGCGCCCGCGACTGGGCCGGGCATATGCTGACGATCGAAATCGAAGTGGATACGCTCGAACAACTGGACGAAGCGTTGGCTGCGGACGTCGCGCAGAACATCTTGCTCGACAATATGACGCTGGATCAGATGCGTCAGGCGGTGGCGCTGACGGCCGGGCGAGCGACGCTTGAAGCGTCCGGCGGGGTCTCGTTGGAGACGGTCGCTGCAATCGCCGAAACGGGCGTCGACTATATTTCGTCGGGCGCTTTGACGCATTCCGCCAAGACGCTCGATATCGGCCTCGATTTTTAAGTTGGGAACGACTTTAGTCGTCTTCACTCCGCGCGACCCGCAAGAGCCGGCGATAGAAGATATGCGTGCCGACAACCGCGGTTTCATCCATGGTCTTGGCCCAACGAGGGTCAACGTAGTCCGCATGGTAGTGGGTCGCGTGATCCGTGATCCGTCGCGGCGCGCCAGCGAGGAACAGACGCGCGATGCGCTCAGCCAAGTCCCAGCTTCTGGGCGCGTCGACGTTCTCGGGCTTCCCGTCGCAGGTGTACGAAAACTGGCAGCCCGTCGTACGCTCTGAACCCTGATTGACCACGCCGCAGACCGTGTCTGGCCAATATTGGCTATCGACCCGGTTGAGAACGACCTCGGCGACCGCGGCCTGACCCTGAATGCTTTCGCCGCGCGCTTCAAAGTAGATGGCTTCGGCGAGGCAGTAGAGTTCCTCGTCGGCGTTATTATAGGCCAGTCGGTTCTTGCCTTCGATCAGCGATAGACCAAGCTCCGCGGCGAGATCCGCATCGACGACGGCCCGTTGCGCGCCGCCCATGGCGGGCGCTTGGAGCGACGCTGCCGCATCAAGCGCTGCGACGCGGACGTCGGGCGGCATCGCCTCCGGCGGCGGCGCCAGCGTGCGCAAGCTGTTCTGAGGCATCAGGGCTGCTTGGGCGAGCGCGCGGTCCGAGGTCAGCGCGGCGATCGAGTCGCGGCCCGACACCACCAAGCCGCCAGCGATTGGCGCGCCCAACGCGATATCGCCGCCCAGCCCAAGGCGAACCGTGCGCCGCTTCGGTTTGGGAGGCGTCTCGAGCGTCGTTCGCACACCTTCCAGAACAGACCAGGGGCCCGGGGTCGCGCTCAGCGCAGACCCTTGTCGAGCGTCGATCCAGCTTGCGCCGAAGACGACGCAAACCGCGACCAAAACCGAGTTGGCCGAAAAAACGGCCTTATTCATCGAACGTCTCAAGTCGACCCCTTCGAAGTCGGGTTTCGCAGCATTCCACGCTTCCCCAAAAGCGCGTTCAGCGATTGCGATGCGTCCAACTTCCTGTCCGCGCACATGTGCGCTTCATCCCGTAAACACAGATTGCGAGAGCTTTGCAAGTTTTGGGCAAGACTTTGTTAACCCAAAAGTCTTCGTCAAAAAGCCAGCTATCGGGCGATTTGGACGGGTTCAGGGCGAAGGCAAGGCGGAGAGCGCGGCGCCGATCACAACGACGCCGATCCAAAACAGTCTCCTCCCGCCCAGTTCATCCTTGAGCCAAAGCCAGGCGACGATTGGCGAAATCGCGGCAAAGGCGCTGAAGCCGATGGTGACCGCAATACGGTCCCCCATGGCGCCGCCTGCGAGGAAAGCCGCCAGCGCCGCAGTCTCGAACGTGGCCTGGATGAGAACGAGCGGCAAAAGGCCGCGTTCGCGCCAGATGTTCGACGACGTGCGAGACCCGGCTGTCGTCGGCAGGATGTTCGACCAGCTGAAAGGCGCGAGCAAAAGCAGGAGCGTCGTCACCAGCGACGCGGCGCGGGTGAGGAAGATCGTCTCAAGCACTCCGAGTTGCTCCGTCGCTTCCTGCGCAAGAAAGAAACGCAGGCTCACGGTGGCGGCGGCCAGCAGCGCGAGCAGCAAGGTGCCTCGAAGATGCGCGACGCTTTCCGTCGCGGCCGCCGTTTCTGTCGGCGCGCCGTCAGCGGGTCGCCTCGGCGCACGGGACAGCATCGCGATCCCGAAGAAAACCAGCAACACCGCGACCACTTGGGAGGCGCCGTAAGGCTCGCCGGCGACGATGTTCATCAGGACGAGCATGACGGTGAAGGACGACGCCGCGGGCGAGGCCAGCGAAACCGGCCCGCGCGCGAGAGCCAGGTAAAGAAAGGCGAGCGCCGCGACGTTCAAGACGCCGGAGGCGATGCAGACCGCCCAGGCGCGCGGGTCCCAGGCCAAACCGCCAGCGACCATGAACAGCCAGGCGCCGATCAACGGCGTGGAGAGGCCAAAGACAAAGAGCAGGAGAACGGGCAACGCCACCCGTTGCGCGGTGACGCGCGCAATCACGTCGGAGGTTCCGATCAGCGCCGCGCCCAGGAGCCCGAACGCCAAACCGATTGCGATGCCGCCTAACATGGCGCGCCGTGAAGCGTTTCGGGAAGGGCCGCTTGCAGCCTCTCCAACAGATCGCGCCCTAAGCGAAAGGGCGTTTGAAGTTGAACGTCGTCTCGAAGGATAGGGGCCGCAAGACGCAGACCTGCTCGACCAAACTCGCTGAGGATCACGTCTGTCAGCCATGCGCGCGCCTGACCATTGCACAGCTCAGGCGATGAGGCGCCGCCTCCGCCAGGGGCTGCGATCGCGTTCAGAGCTTGCTCGACGCCGTCGCCGGTCGAGGCTGAGACCAACAGGACTTCAGGCGCCGGACGGTCGCTGGCGGTCAGGGAGAGCGCCCCCGCCGCATCCGCCGCCGCGCGGCGCGCCGGGGCGCCAGTGTCCGACTTTGTCACCAAGACCAGGTCAGGGGTCTCCATGACGCCCGCCTTCATGAACTGCAGGGAGTCGCCGGAACCGGGTTGGACGCAGAACACGGTCATGTCGGCGATATCGGCGACGCCGGTCTCCGATTGGCCGACGCCGACGGTCTCGATCAAGGTCAGATCGCGCGAGGCGCGCATGAGGACGGCCGCCGGAAAGGTCAGCGTCGCGAGGCCGCCGAGGCTGTCGCGCGCCGCCATTGACCTGACGAAAACCCCTGCGTCGAGCGGGTCGGTGGTCAAGCGGGTCCTGTCGCCCAGCAAGGCGCCGCCGGTTTTTCGAGAAGACGGGTCGACGGCGATGACCCCGATGGTTTCGCCGCGGGCGCGCTGAGCTCGAATGAGCGCGTCGACCAGCGTGGATTTCCCAACGCCAGGCGGTCCGGTCAGACCAATCACGCGCCCTTGAGGCGCACGCCAGGCGGCGTCGAGCAGAGCGACGGTCGCGTCGTCGGCGGGCGCGCGCTCAATTGTGGAAAGGGCTTTGGCCAGCGCCTGTTTGCCGCCTCGACGCATAGCGTCGAGCATCGCCCCGTCGTTCATCCGCGCCGCCCCGAGGCAAGCGCGGCCTGCGCTGCGGCCAGGCGGGCGATTGGCGTGCGGAACGGCGAGCACGAGACATAGTCGAACGCGGCGGCTTCACAAAAAGCGATCGTCGCCGGATCCCCGCCGTGTTCGCCGCAGAGTCCGATGGTCAGGTTGGCGTTCGCGGCGCGCCCGCGTTCAACCGCAATCTGCATAAGCTCGCCGACGCCTTCTTGATCCAGGCTCTGGAACGGATCGGCTTCAAAAACGCCCCGCTCCACGTAATCGCGCATCAGCCGGCCGGCGTCGTCGCGCGAGAGACCATATGTCATCTGCGTCAGGTCGTTGGTGCCGAAGCTGAAGAATGTCGAAACGGCGGCGAGAGCGTCGGCGCGCAGGGCGGCTCTCGGGGTCTCGACCATGATCCCGATCTGATATTCGAAACTTGCGCTTTGCTCTTCGCGGACGGCGGCGGCGACCGCGTCCAGTTTCTCGCGCAGCAGCTCCAACTCGCGAACGGCGGAGACCAAAGGGATCATCAGCTCGGGTTTCTGAGTGACGCCCGTTCGGGCCTCGACCTGCAAGGCCGCCTCGAAGATCGCGCGCGCCTGCATTTCGTAGATTTCCGGGTAGGCGACGCCCATGCGGCAGCCTCGTTTGCCAAGCATGGGGTTGAACTCTCGAAGTTCGTTGGCGCGACGCGTCACTTTGTCGATCGACTGTCCCATCGCTCGGGCCAAGTCGCTCAATCCTCTCGCTGTTTGCGGCAAGAACTCGTGCAGCGGGGGATCCAACAGCCGGATCGTGACCGGGCGCGCTTCGGAACCGGACTTGGCTCCTTTCGCGTTCGGCCGGCTCATGATCTCGAACACTTTCTCGAAGTCCGCCCGTTGAATGGGCAGCAGTTTCTCAAGCGCCGCGCGCCGGTCGGCCTCGGTGTCTGCGAGGATCATCTCTCGAACCGCGGTCACCCGCGACTTGTCGACGAACATGTGCTCGGTTCGGCACAATCCGATGCCGTCGACGCCTAAGCGCTGGGCCGTTTCGGCGTCTGAGGGCGTGTCGGCGTTGGCGCGCACGCGCAGCTGGCGCAGGTCGTCAGCCCAACGCATCAGCGTTGCAAAATCGCCGGTGAGTTCGGGCGCCTTCGTTGGGAGCGCCCCTTGCAAAACCGCGCCGGATGCGCCGTCCAGGGTCGCAGCGGCGCCTTCGGCGTGCTCGCCGCCGTCAGGTGCGATCAGAACCCGACGACGGTGGTCTATGCGCAGGCCCGAGGCGCCGACGACGCACGGTTTCGCCATTCCCCGCGCGACCACGGCCGCATGACTGGTCAGCCCGCCGCGCAAGGTCATGACCGCGGCCGCCGCATGGAGCGCGTGGACATCCTCAGGGCTGGTTTCCTCGCAGATCAGAATGACGTTCTCACCATTGACGGCGCGTTTTTCGGCCTCCTCCGCCGAGAACGCCAAGACGCCGCTCGCCGCCCCGGGCGAGGCGGGCAGACCCTGAGCGATCAATATTCTTTGCGCCTCTGGATCGATCCTTCGGTGCAAGATGTCTTCAAGTCGTCGCGGATCGATCCGACGGATCGCGTCCGCCTGCGTGATGCGACCGCTCTCCGCGAGCGTGACGGCGATCTTGATCTGTGCGGCGACCGAAGCGCGCAACGGCCGCGCGCCGACGATCCAGGGCGCTCCATCGACGACGACGAAACTGATCTCGCGCGGGGTCGGCAGGGCGGCGTTGGCGACTTCGCAGGCTTCGAGCAAAGCGTCGCCGACCGCACTGGTCGCGACAGGCTCGGGCAGCGCGCCGTCAAACCGGATGGGGGAGGGGCGCGCGGGATCTTCGGCGCCGCGCTGATGAGATCGCCATTCGCCGACCAGACGACGGCGCCCGTCCTCTGCGTCGTGCAAGCTCAGGCGCCCAGACGCGCTGATTTTGTCATCCGCGGAAGCGCTCGAACACGGCGCGGTCTGGACAATGATGGCGCAGCGCTCGCTGGCGCCGGCGGCGACCCGTCGACGTTGAGCTCTCTTGTCGCGCCATCGCGCCGCTTGGCCGGCGATCACCGCTTTCAACGTCTTGCCTGGGGGCCAGTCGCCGACCCCGGCCTTAGCGAGCACAGCGCGTAAGGCGGCCAACTCGTCGCCCTCGGCGTCGTCGATCGCAGAGTCCAGATCGTCGGTCGTTTGGTTCAAGGCGGAGGCCGCGACGCCCCTGAGCAGCTCGATCTCGTCGATCAAAGCCAGCGGCGGCAGCACAAAAAGATCGTCCAGAACCGGCGCGCCGACGCCTCGTACAGGGGGCGTGAGGTCGGGAAGCCAGGTTTCAGGGCTGAGCGCGACCACGGTCAAAAGCGGATCGACCGCGTCGCCGAGACGCCGGCCTGTCGCCGACTCGAGAGCAGCGACCGCCGCTTCGATCTGATGGTCGAATTCATCGGAGCCCTGAGCGAGCAGCGGCAGCGCCGCGGCGGAGATGATGAAGCCGTCCGGGACAGGCGCGCCGGCGCGGTACGCGCGATCAAGGGCCCATCCTTTCGCGCCGATCTCGCGGGGCGACGGCTCTCCGCCTTCCCGCACGCCGCGACCGGCGTCGAAAGCGCCGCCGAAGGGAAGGATCAGCCCTGCAAAATCTTGGTCTTTGGCCATATCGCCGCGCAGATTAGCGGAACTCGCCAGCCCAGTGCGACGCTTTTCCGTTGTTTGCTTGGGATGCGTCGAAATGTGGCGGATGCGCGGCGGGTCGCGTCACCCGCGGACCCCCGCTGCGCCGACAGGCGGATTGCCCGCGGGAGCGTCGCTGGCGGGCGCCTCGTCTGCGTTCTCCAACGGCCCTCCGAGCAGCCGGAAGAAGCCCTTTATGGCGGAAATCGCGCTGCGGTCCGGTTGGCTGTCTGGATCAAAAACGAATGTGTCGATATCAACCGTGGAATTGGGCGTGATGGTCAGTGCGGTGCCGTCTTCAAACTCAAGGACGGCGCTGCTTTGGGGCCCCGTGACGATCTTCTCTCCAAAATGCACATAATCCCCGACAACAAGGGTTCGCATCGGGTGGTCGTCGCCGGAAATCTCGACGTCTCCCGAAACCTGGATCGCAGCGCCGATCGCAGCCCGGTCGGCTTGTTGCGCGTCAGTCGCTACGGCCAGAGCCGCGACGCTGGTGATCAGGGTCAGAACGACAAGGCTTGCGCCAGCGCGCACGCAGTTCTTCTCGCGCGACCCCGAGCCTTCGGCGTCCACACTGCGCGTGGTCTTGGCGCGTCCGAGCCTTTTCGCGAACTTGAAAATGGCGATCCCCAAAAAACCCCACAGCTCAAGTCTGAGCGGAGTGTTAATAGCTCACAAACTCTAAATCCGTTTGCGAAAAACCCGAAGCGGTTTGTTCGGTTTTCGCCGTGAGGGCTGTCTGCGTCGGCCTCCGAGGGCCGTGGAGAAGTGTGAAAAGGGCGCTTCTAAAAGCAGACGGCGCTTGAACCCGAGGCGCCGCCGGGGTTTTAACGGTAGCGAGTATGCTGCTGAGAGCGCTGATCATAGCGTCTTTCGGGGCGGAGTTGGGACGATCCGAGGGAGAATGGGATGACGACATCATTCAGCTATGGCGCTGCGTTCAAGACGCTGACGATCGCAGGCGCGGCTCTGGGGCTGGCGCTTGGGACGGTCGCGGCTCATGCCGAGTCGATCAAGGTCGGCATGTTGGTCACTTTGTCAGGGCCTCCGGGCGCGCTCGGCGGCCAGTCGCGCGACGGTTTTCAGCTCGCGCTCGAGGAACTCGGCGGCAAAATGGGCGGACAGGATGTCGAATTCATCGTCGAGGACGATGAACTCAAACCCGAGGTCGCGCTGTCAAAAGCAAACAGCCTGATCGAACGCGACAGCGTCGACTTCGTCGTGGGAACGATTTTCTCGAATATGCTCGCCGCGGTGTTCAAACCTGTCACGCAGTCCGAAACGTTCCTGATTTCGCCGAACGCCGGACCGTCGACCTTCGCGGGCAAGAACTGCAACCCGTATTTCTTCGTCACGTCGTATCAGAACAATCAGAACTTCGAGACGCTCGGCAAATACGCAGAAGCGGCGGGCATCAAGAAAGCATTCTTCCTGGCCCCCAACTATCAGGCGGGCCGCGATCAGGCGGAAGGGTTCCGCAAGCACTTCACCGGCGAGGTCGTGGAGGAGCTCTACACGCCTCTTGGCCACAAGGATTTCTCCGCCGAGATCGCGCAGATGGCCGCGTCCGACGCTGAGGCGCTGTTCACCTTCATGCCCGGCGGCATGGGCGTTCGGCTTGTGAAACAGTTTCGAGCCGCAGGCTTGGCTGATCGGATGAAGTTCTACTCGGCGTTCACCGTCGATGAGACGACGTTGCCGGCGCAGCAGGACGACGCGGTCGGTTTCTTCGGCGCCACGAACTGGGCCCCAAACCTCGACACCCCGCAAAACAAGGCGTTCGTCGCGGCGTTCGAGGCGAAATACGGCTATGTGCCGGGCGGGTACGCCATGCAGGGCTACGACACGGCGATGCTGATCAACGCGGCGGTCGAAGCGGTGGGCGGCGATCTGTCTGACAAAGACGCTGTGCGCGCGGCGCTGAAAGCCGCCGACTTCACCTCGCTCCGGGGGGATTTCAGCTTCAACAACAACCACTATCCGGTGCAGGACTTTTACCTGCTGCAGGTCGCCAAGCGCGATGACGGCAAGTACCAGACCGAGATCGTCGAAAAAGTGTTCGATGACTATGCGGACGGTTTCGCCGAGTCCTGCCCGATGTAGGTTGGGGATCCGGCCACTTCTTCTCGGCCCCGCCTCGAGCGGGGTCGAGTGATTCAAGAGGGACGTCCTGGCGGTCTCGACGCGCCAAGCGCCCCCCGATCCTAAAGAGACCCACGATCCAAGAAACCCACGATCCAAGAGACGGACGATGTCGACCACGCTTTTGTTGATCCAGCTTCTCAACGGCTTGCAGCTTGGGGTTTTGCTGTTTCTGATTGCAGCCGGATTGACGCTGGTCTTCGGCGTGATGGGGTTCATCAACCTGGCGCACGGCGTGCAGTACATGGTCGGCGCGTATCTCGCGGTGGCTTTCTACGGCGTGACCGAACACTTTCTGGCCGCGATGGTTCTGGCGCTTCTGGCTGCGCTGGCGATCGGGCTGGCGCTCGAGTTCCTGGTTTTTCGAAGGCTGTATCACCGTGATCACCTCGATCAGGTGCTCGCGACGTTCGGCGTCATTCTTTTCCTCAACCAAGCGGCCAAGACCATCTTCGGGCCGACGCCGTTGATCTTGCCGACGCCGGAGTGGCTCGATGGATCGTTTCTGTTGGTCGAGGGGCTGCTGTATCCTTGGTACCGCATCGCGGTGATCGTCGCCGGGCTAGCTGTCGCGGCGCTTCTTTATGTGCTCGTGCGACACACCAAGGTTGGGATGCTGGTGCGCGCGGGGGCCGCCAACCCGCAGATGGTTTCGGCGCTCGGCGTCGATATCGAACGTCTTTTCATGATCGTCTTCGGGTTCGGCGCGATGCTCGCGGGGTTCGCCGGGGTGCTGGCGGCGCCGATCTTCTCCGTCGAGCCCGGCATGGGCGACGACCTGTTGATCGTCGCTTTCGTCGTCATCATCATCGGCGGGATCGGCTCGATCAAAGGCGCGTTCATAGCGGCGCTGTTGGTCGGCCTCGTCGACACCCTCGGGCGAACGCTCGCAACCGATGCGATGAAGCTCTTCTTCGATGTCTCCTCCGCGAACCAGATCGGGCCGGCTTTGGCCTCCATGTTGATTTACATCCTAATGGCGGCGGTTCTGTTTTTCCGGCCAACCGGGCTGTTTCCGGCGAAGGGGATGGCGTGAAGGACGCGCTGGAGCAGGCCACGTCCGGGGGCGGCAAGGTCTCGCGGGACTGGGGCGCGATCGCTCCTGCGGTTCTCGTGTTCGCATTGCTGGCCTTGGGGCCGTTGGCGGCGGAGGCTTACGGCGGCGCCTATCTGACGTCCCTGCTGATGCGGATGATGCTTCTCGCGATCGCTGCGATATCGCTGGATCTGCTGATCGGACAGGGCGGCATGGTCAGTTTCGGCCACGCGGCGTTCATAGGCCTCGGCGCCTATGTGGCCGGGATCATGATCACGGAGGGCGCCGCGGATCTGGCGATGATCCTGCCGATGGCGATCGTGGCGTCAACGGTGTTCGCCGTGGTTACGGGCGCGATCTCGCTGCGGACCTCGGGCGTCTATTTCATCATGATCACTCTCGCCTTTGGGCAGATGCTGTTCTTCACAGCCAGCTCTCTGTCGGCTTATGGCGGAGATGACGGTTTGACCCTTTGGGAGCGATCGACTGTCTTCGGTTTCGATCTGCTCAGCTCGAACGTCACGCTCTACTACCTGATCCTCGTGACGCTCATTGGCGCCTATGCCCTGGTCGGCGCCCTCGTCGGCTCGCGTTTCGGGCGCGTGTTGCGGGCGGCGAAAGAAAACCCCACCCGCGTCGAGGCGCTGGGCTTCAGCGTGTTTTCCTACCGCTTGACCGCCTATGTGATCGCAGGAGTGATGGCGGGGGTCGCCGGCGTGCTTATGGCCAACCAGGCCGAGTTCGTCAGCCCGTCCACACTGGCGTGGCAGCGCTCCGGCGAATTGATCATCATGGTTGTTCTCGGCGGCATGGGCCTCCGCAATGGGGCGCTGCTGGGCGCTGTCGCTTTGGTCGCGCTGGAGGAGACGCTCTCGAGCATCACCCATGACTGGCGTCTGATCTTTGGCCCGCTTCTGGTGCTGACCGTCCTCTATGCGAAGACGGGTCTGGCGGGGGTCGCAGATGCATGGGTCGCCCGATTATGGAGGCGCGCATGAGTTCGCCGATCCTCCGTCTCGCGGGGCTGCACAAAAGCTTCGGCGCGCTCGTGGCGACGGACAATGTCACGCTCGACCTATCGCCCGGAGAGTGCCATGCGTTGATCGGCCCCAACGGCGCGGGCAAAACAACGCTGATCCACCAGATATCCGGCGTCTTGAAGCCAGATGCGGGGCGCATCTTTTTCGCCGAACAGGATGTGACCGACGCGGCGCCGCATGAGCGGGCGCAGCTGGGCATGGCGCGGTCGTTTCAGATCACGTCCATCATTCCCGGTTTCACGGTACTTGAGAACGTCGCGCTGGCGGCGCAGGCGCGGTCCGGCTCGAGCTTTCGGTTCTTTGGCCGCGCCAAGGCCGAGACAGCGCTCAACGACGCAGCGATCCAAGCGCTGACGATCGTCGGCTTGGAAGCGCGCCGGGACACGGTCGCCGGGTCGTTGTCGCATGGCGAGAAGCGCAGTTTGGAACTCGCGATCGCGCTGGCGATGGCGCCCAAGGCGCTGATCCTCGACGAGCCGATGGCGGGGATGGGGCGGGAGGAAAGCGCCCGGCTGATCACAACCCTGCGCGAGTTGAAGTCTCGCGTGCCGATCCTGTTGGTGGAGCATGATATGGAGGCCGTCTTTGCGCTCGCCGATCGGGTGTCAGTGCTGGTCTATGGCCGGGTCATCGCCTCGGGAGCGCCCGAAGAGATCCGCGCGGATCCAGAGGTGCGCAGCGCGTATCTGGGCGAGGACGCCGCCTGATGCTTGTGATCGAAGACCTGTCCGCCAGCTATGCCGGGGCGCCGGCCTTGTTCGACGTTTCGCTGTCGGTGGGCGAGGGCGAGGTGGCGACGCTGATGGGCCGCAACGGCATGGGCAAGACGACGACGATCCGCGCGATGATGGGCATGATGCCGGGCGTCGGCGGGGCGGTGACCGGCGGACGCGTCCAGTTCAAGGGCGCGGATCTGACGGGCGCGGCCTCTTACCGCGTCGCAAAGGCCGGGATCGGCCTGGTGCCGGAAGGGCGGCAGGTGTTCCCCACCTTAAGCGTCGAGGAAAACCTGATCGCCACAGCGCGCGACGGCGGTCGATGGAGCTTGGGCGAGGTGTACACGTTCTTTCCTCGCTTGCAGGAGCGTAAGACCCAGGCGGCTGCGCAGCTGTCCGGCGGCGAGCAACAGATGCTGGCCATCGGCCGGGCGCTGATGACCAACCCGACGCTGTTGGTCCTAGACGAGGCGACCGAGGGGCTTGCTCCGCTGATCCGGGCCGAAATCTGGGAGAGATTGGCGGAGCTGAAGCGCGCCGGCCAGTCGATCCTGGTGGTCGACAAGGACGTCACGGCGTTGCGATCGCTGGCGGATCGTCATGTGATCCTCGAAAAGGGGCATGTGGTTTGGCGCGGCGACGCCAAAGACCTTGAAGCCGATCCCGACGTCGTGGATCGTTATCTGCATCTGTGACGATCCGTGAGGACTGTTTGATGGAAATGACCCTTGGCGTGGGCACGCCTGGCAAAGACCCCTTTGGCAACTCGACCTGGAACATCCTTGGTCAGACCTATCAGGCGATCGCGGTTTCGGATCGGGCGATGCTCTGGCATGCGACCCTGCCGGCAGAGACATTCGTTCCGCCGCATGTTCACCCCACGCAGGACGAGTGGATCACGGTTCTGAGCGGCGAACTCGAAGTCGACTTCATCACCGAATACGGGGTCGAGACGATGAAAGCGCTGCCGACCGAGACCGCTCGGATGCCGATGGGGCTGCCGCACGGCGTCTACAATCGATCGGGGGCGGAGGCGACAGCCGTTTTCGGCGTTGCGCCGACGCAAAAGCTGTTCGAGCTGTTCAAGGCGATCAACAATGTGCCCGATCCGGCCGAGGTCGTCCGTCTCGCCGGGCTGCACGACGTCGACTTCCTCCCGCCGCTGGAAGGGAGCTGAGGCGAGGGACTAGGCCCGCTTTCGCCGCGCGCCAACCGCGCCAAGCCCCACCAGCGCCGAGGCCAGGAACAGAACGCTGGCCGGTAGCGGGACCGGCGTTGCCGAGTTCTGCGTGATTTTTTGCCACTGACCAATCAGAGCAGCGGACGTCAAATCGCTTGGTTCATCTACCGGGAAAACGACATCGCCGTTAAACGGACCTTCGAGGGCCGCCCTGTAGAAAGCCTCCGTTACGTTCCAAGTAGCGGAACCTTTAAAGGCTTGATTGTCAGGCGTGAATTCGACGATTGGGGGAACGTTCGGATCAAACGGTGGTGCGTTGAAGCCGAAGACGTTTATGCCGGGAAGAAACTCAGTCGCAAAACTAATTCTCGGGACGCGGCTCGGAGTTTCAGTAAACTTGGCTAAGTCCCCGTCTCCAATCGCGTCATCTAGATTGGTAAAGATCTCGCCTTTAAAGTCAGTTCTTAGAAGTTCCCTTAAGTAGACTCCAAAAAAGACACTGCCGCTTACGGTGTTTGCCGATGCGCCGTCGGTTGCGGCGATTTTGATCTGGTTTTCGACGGTCAGATCGACTGTCAGAACGGTTACAGCTGCGGCCGGCGCCGCGGTCAGGCCGATGGCTAGTCCTGCAATGGCGCCAAAAACCACTTTGCGCGTCTCTCTAAAGAACATATCACCCCAGCACATGTGTAATATTCCCGAAATCTGTTTAGCGGGAGGTTTCCCGATCTCCAACAGCTTTCCGAACTGGGATTATCGTCATTTGGCGCCGCGGTGCGGCCTTAGCCGGCCTTGCGGTTCACCTGCTTGGCGCTGAAGCCGGCCATGCGCTGATATGCGCCGACGATCGCCGTCAGTTCGTCTGGCGTGGCGACGTCGTCGAGGCTGGCGAACCCATCCGGCGCGCGCTCCTCGACCAAGTCGATCACCCGTTCCGGCCCGCCCTTCCGGTTCGCGCGGACGATCGCCGACGTCGCCGGACGACGCGCGGCGTCATAGGCCGCGAGCGCGTCTGCAGGATCGGAAGCTTCGGCCAACAGATCAGACAGGCACACCGCATCCAGGATCGCCTGGCTCGCGCCGTTTGAGCCGACCGGATACATCGGATGCGCGGCGTCGCCGAGCAGCGTCACCCGACCGTGGCTCCAACGCTTCAAAGGCTCCCGGTCGCACATCGGGTAGACGTAGAACTCGGGCGTGGCCCGGATCATCGCGGGGATGTCGACCTCGTCGAGATGCAGCACGCCCTCCACATGCGGCATGACGTCGGCCAGTTCGCCTTTCTTCGACCAGTCGTCCCGGCTGGGCATCGGCGTTGATCCATCCCCCAGCTTGGCGCAGACCACCCAGTTCATCAGCGTCTTGCCCGGGCGGCCTTCGGGATCGTTGAAGATCGGGTAAAGCACGAGCTTGGCCTTCATTCCGCCGGCGATAATCATCGAACGCCCGGTGAGGAACGGGTCGGTCCAGGTCGCGCCGCGCCACATCAGGATCCCATTCCAGCTTGGTTGCCCGGGCGAGCGTCGATACGCGCGCCGCACGGTGGAGTGGATGCCATCGGCGCCGATGAGCACATCACCGTGCTCAACCCAGCGCCGTCCCTTGCGGTCCTCGAACGCGGCCGCGACGCCGGTCTGGTTTTGTCGGAAACGCACAAGCTTGGCGCCTGTTTTGACTTTTTCAGCGCCCAACCTTTGAACCGTCGCATTGTGCAAAAGCGACTGGAGCTTGCCGCGGTGGATCGAAAACTGCGGATAGTCGAGACCGGCGGCGATCCCGCGGGGCTGGCGCAGGATCTCCTGGCCGCTCGCAGTTTTGTAGATCAGCTCCTCGGTTCGAATTCCGACCGCGTCCAGCGCTTCGAGAAGCCCCAGCTCCGCCAGTTCCTTGATCGCGTGCGGGAGCGTATTGACGCCAACGCCGAGTTCGCGGATCTGGGCCGATTGCTCAAAAACCGTCGTCTCGATCCCTTTGCGGTGCAGCGCCAGCGCGAGCGTCAAACCGCCGATCCCGCCGCCGATGATCAATGCGCGCATGTCGCCTCCGCCTGCCGTCTTGACCCGGCCGATCAAAGCACGAGCCGCTAGAAGGGAAAACCGCATAAAAAAAGCGCTCCCCCGACGGGGAGCGCTGCGGACGACGGGAGACAACGCGTCCGTCAGATCGCCAGATAGGTTTGGCGGAGTTCCTCGTCGTCGAGCACCTCTTGCGCGGTGCCGTCGAAAACGACCTGGCCAGTGTCCAGAATGACGGCGCGGTCGGCGAGGTGGAGCGCTGCGATGGCGTTCTGCTCGACGATGATCGTCGTCATGCCGAGTTTCTTCACGCTCTCAAGCGTCTTCTCGATCTCTTGCACGATCACAGGAGCCAGACCTTCGTAAGGTTCGTCCAGCAGCAACAGCTTCACGTCCCGAGCAAGCGCGCGGGCGATGGCCAGCATCTGCTGTTCGCCGCCAGACATGGTGACGCCTTCCTGGTTCTTCCGCTCGCCCAGACGCGGGAAGAGGTCGTAGAGCCGATCGAGCGACCAACCGACCGGCGGCGCGATCTGCGCGAGTTTGAGGTTCTCCTCCACCGTCAGGCCCGGAATGATCCGGCGGTCTTCGGGCACCAGCGCGATACCGTTCTGGGCGGCTTGCCAACCTTCCATCTCGTGGACGGCCTTGTGGTCGAGCCAGACCTCGCCGCGCTTGAGCTCTGGCGACCCCGCCTGCGCGATCGCGCGCAGCGTCGAGGTTTTGCCAGCGCCGTTGCGGCCCAACAGCGCCAGGATCTCCCCCTCGCGCATGTCGAAGCTGACGCCTTGCACGATGTAGCTCTCACCGTAATAGGCGTGGATATCCCAGACCGAGAAGTAAGCGGACTGACCGCCCTGGGTCTTGACCGGTTGGACGGCCGGGGCCTTCGCGCCTTCGAACTGGTTGTCAAGAAGGGTCATAGATGCGCTCCTCCGAGATAGGCTTCCTGCACCTTCGGGTCGCCTTTGATCTCGTCTGGTTTTCCTTCGACGATCGGGGTTCCCTGCGCGAGCACGGTGCTCTTCTCGGCCAAGCTGAACACCACGTGCATGTCGTGTTCGATCACGACCATGGTCAGCCCACGGGCCGAGATCTTCTTCAGAAGCTCGATCGTGTTGTTGGTGTCGGCGCGGCTCATCCCGGCGGTGGGCTCGTCAAGCAGCAAAAGCTCTGGCTCTTGAACGAGGCACATCGCCAACTCCAGCCGGCGTTTGTCGCCTCGGGACAAAGAGTTCGCGATAACGTCTTTCTTGTCGGCCAGGCCGACATCCTCCAGCAGGGCCATCGCCTTGCTCTGCACGTCTTCGTCCTCGTCAACCCGCGGCCACGGGTTGATTTTGAACGAGCCGTCGCGCTTGGCGTAGCACGGGATGGTGACGTTCTCGAGCAGCGTCATCTCGCCGAAGATCTCAGGCGTCTGGAAGACGCGGCTCACTCCGACCTGATTGATCTCGTGCGGCGTCATGCCGAGAAGCGAGATGTCGTTGAACATCACCGTCCCGGTGTCGGGCTCGAGCTTGCCGATCAGCACGTTCAGCAGCGTCGATTTGCCGGCGCCGTTCGGGCCGATGATCGCATGCACCGTGCCCGACTCGATGTTCAGGTTCACTTCGCTGAGGGCTTTGAGGCCGCCGAAGCTCTTGTTGACGTCAGTGACTTTTAACGTACCGGACATTCGCAGCCCCCCTTATTCCGCCGGAGTGGTCTGGCCGCTCGACGCGTCGGTCTTCTCGGCCTTGCGCTTGCGGAGCATCGCAGAGACCCGCCGAGCGCCCTCCATCAGTCCGCCTGGCAGATAGATCACGATCAGCATGAAGAGCACGCCAAGCGTCAGGTGCCAGCCTTCGCCGACGAACAGACCCAGCACGGACACGAGCGGCTCGGCGATCGAGTCGGGCAGGAAGCTGAACGTGTCGAGCAGCTGCGACTTGTTGTAGGCCGAGAAGATGTTCTCGAAGTACTTGATCGAGACGGCGCCGAGGATCGGGCCGAGCAATGTGCCGGTGCCGCCGAGGATCGTCATCAGCACGACCTCGCCCGACGCGGTCCATTGCATGCGCTCAGCGCCAGCCAGCGGATCCGTCACGGCCATCAGCGAGCCGGCGAGGCCGGCGTACATGCCCGAGATGACGAACGCCGTCAGCGCGTAGGGACGGGTGTTCAGGCCCGTGAACTTCATGCGCGTCTGGTTGTTCTTGATCGCGCGCAGCATCAGCCCGAAGGGCGAGCGGAAGATCCGCTGCGAGATGTAAAAGGCGATGATCAGGACGCTCGCGCAGAAGTAGAAGGCCGTGTAACCGGTCATCTCCAGGCCGAACAGGTTGCCGATCAGCGTCCCGTCATAGCCGCCCGACTTGTCATCGAAGATCCGTGGGTCGTCGCGCAGCACTCGCAATCCCGTCTCGCCGTTGGTCACCGGGGTGAGCACCGAATAAGCGAGGTTGTAGGACATTTGCGCGAACGCCAGCGTGAGGATCGAGAAGTAGATCCCCGAGCGCCGCAGGGCGACGAAGCCGATGGCGAGCGCGAACAGTCCGCCAAACAGCGTTCCGAAAAGAACCGCTGGCAGGATGTTCATGCCGAGCAGTTTGAAGCTCCAGACAGCGATGTAAGAGCCGCCGCCGAGGAATGCGGCGTGACCGAATGAAAGGTACCCGGTCAGACCGAACAGAATGTTGAACCCGATGGCGAAGACGCCGAAGATCGCGAACTTCTGCAGGAGGTCTGGATAGCCGGCGCCGATCGGGATCGCCCAGATTGGCGCTGTCAGGACCACGGCGATGAAGATCGCCAAGGTCATCAGGTCGCCTTTCGAGGTGGCTTTAGGTTCGCCGACCTGCGGTATGGCTTTGGAGACTGGGGCTGCGGTTGCTGTGCTCATGATCCTAGTCCTCGAACACGCCCTTGCGACCGAGCAGTCCTCTGGGGCGAACCAGCAGAATGACCACGGCGACAAGATAGATGATGATTTGATCGATGCCCGGCAGGATCGACGTGACCTCCTGCATCGACGCGAAACTTTGCAGGATGCCAAGCAGGAAGCCTGCGGCGACAGCGCCGCCGAGCGATCCCATTCCTCCGACCACGACGACCACGAAGCTCAGGACGAGGAAGTCCATCCCCATGTGATAGTCGGGAGGCAGTATCGGCGTGTACATCACTCCGGCCAAACCGGCTACGACAGCGGCGAGCCCGAAGACGATGGTGAAGCGACGGGTGATGTTGATGCCCATCAGACCAACGGTCTCGCGATCCTGCATGCCGGCTCGGACCACCATTCCGAACGTCGTGAACTGCAAGAAGGCCATCACTGCGCCGATGACGGCGAGGGAGAAGAAGAGATAAACCAGGCGCCAATACGGGTAGACGATGCCGCTGCCGAAATCGATGCTGCCGGCGAACGCTTCGGGCGCGGATTGCGGGATCGGGTTTGCGCCGTAGAACTTCTTGATGATCTCGCCAAGCACGATGGCCAGGCCGAACGTCACCAGGATCTGCTCGGCGTGCGGGCGCTTGTAGAAGTAGCGGATCAGCCCGCGCTCCATCGCGATGCCGACCATCAGCATGAACGGAACGGCGACGATCAGCGCAAACGGCACCGAGTAGTCGACAAGAAAGGCGCCGGTCTCGCCGAACCAGTCCTCGATGTAAGGCGTTCTGATCTCAAGGGGGGTGCCCCACGCGGTGGTCTCGGTTTCGCTGAGGACCACTTTCTCGAGCGTCATCACGTGGTTCAACGTGACCGCGACAAACGCGCCCAGCATGAACAGCGCGCCGTGCGCGAAGTTCACGACCCCCAACGTTCCGAAGATCAACGTCAGGCCCAGCGCGATGAGAGCATAGGCTCCGCCCTTATCGAGGCCGTTCAAGATCTGAAGGATGATGGCTTCCATCGCCGGATCCCCTTGATGCGCCCGTGTGAGCGCGTGTTGCGACCGCTCAGAAAAAAACGATCATTCGCCCAAGCGCGATCGCTTGGGTGTGTAGGCTCGCGCCGGATCAACGATGGCGCGGGCGGTTGGGGGTTCAGCCCGAAAACGGGCTGAACCGATATGTGGTGAAAGCGCTTAGGCGCCGTCGTTGAACTCGCCGAGTTCACCGCCGAAGATCGAGGCGTCGTACTCGACTTTCGCACGCGGCGTGACCTCGACGACTTCGAGAACGTCGAACTTCGAAGTCGGGTTCTCTTTGCCTTTCACGACCAGCACGTCCTTGAAGCACTGGTGGTCTTCGGCGCGGTACTCGGTCGGTCCATTGCCCAGGCCGTCGAAGGAGAAGCCTTCGAGGGCTGCGCCAACTGCGCTCGGACGGAACGAACCAGCGCGCTGGCAGGCGTCTGCGTACAGGATCGCCTGAACGTAGCAGGTGTGCGCAGCCTGGCTGGGCGGGAAGCCGTACTTCTGACCGAACGACTTCACGAACGCTTTCGAGCCTTCGTCCTGCAGCGACCAGTGCCAGTTGGTCGAGCCGTAGATGCCCTTGACGTTCTCGCCGGCGCCCTGCGCCATCAGACGCGAGTAGAGCGGAACGACGATGGCGAAGTCTTTGCCGTTGACCTGCTTGTCGCGCAGACCGAACTGAACGGCCTGGGTCAACGAGTTGACCATGTCCTTGCCGTAGTGGTTCAGGATCAGAACGTCGGCGCCCGAGTTCAGAACCGGCGTGATGTACTGCGAGAAATCGCCAGCGCCGAGCGGCGTGCGAACTGCAGCTGCGGTCTGCCAACCCTGTTGCTCGGTGAAGTCCTTGACCGACTCTTCCGTGGTCCAACCCCAGTTGTAGTCGGCGGTCAGGTGGTACGCGACACGGTCGGAACCGTAGGCGTTCTTCAAAACCGGACCCAGCGCAGCGCCGGACATGTAGGAGTTGAAGAAGTGGCGGAAGCCATTGGCCCGCTTGTCCTTACCGGTGGTGTCGTTCGAGTGGGTCAGGCCCGCCATGAAGATGACGCCAGCTTCCTGGCAGTACGCCTGAACAGCAACAGCCACGCCCGAGGACGAGCCGCCGGTGATCATGATCGCGCCGTCTTTCTCGACCATGCGCTTCGCGCTGGAGCGCGCAGCATCCGATTTGGTTTGCGTGTCGCCGGTGACGTACTCGACTTTCTTGCCGAGGATGCCGTTGCCGCCGAGTTCCTTCGACGAGAACGTGCCCAGCATGCCGCCGTCGCCGCCGCCGTTGAGGTGTTCGACCGCGAGTTCGTAAGCGCGCAATTCGTCAGCGCCTTCGTCAGCGTACGGGCCGGTTTGCGGCACGTTGAAACCGAGGGTCACGGAACCGCCGGTCGGCTCGTTGGTGTAGCCCCAAGCATTGCTGGTGAAGATCGTCGGCACAGCCAGCGCGCCGCCAACGGCTGCGCCACCTTTCAGAACGCCACGACGGTTCACGCCTTTCAGGACGTCGCCCATCAGTATCCTCCCTAGAGTATTCGTCTTTAGACTTTTTCAGCCACGCGTAAGCGACGCGCGGAGATGCGAATTCACATCTCGCGACAAAATGTCTGGACGTCCGCTTTTGACGCAACAGAAGAAACGGGTGTCTGTAAATTTTTGTGAATTTGCTGGAATTTTTGCAGCTGCGTGTGTCAATAATTTGCAGGCCGGTTTCTTAAGTCGTTTAACAACAACCTTTTGGGGAATTCACGCATGGCGCGCGCGCCCATCGGTTTGAGAATAAAGGAGCGGCGCAAAGCCAGCGGCGTGACTCAGGCCGCGCTGGCGCAGAAGCTCGAGATCTCGGCTTCATATCTAAACCTGATCGAGAACGGGAAACGTCCCATCGGCGGCGGTCTACTGGTGCGGATCGCGCGCGAGCTTGGGACAGACCTCGAATCGCTCGACGGCGCGGCTGAACGCCAACTCGTCGGACAGTTGAGCGAGATCGCAACCGACCCGGTCGTCCAGGGAATTGGGCCTCAGGCCGGCCAGTCGCTGGCGCCAAATGCGATGGATCTGGTCGGTCGCCACCCGGACTGGGCGCGGGCCGTGGTCGCGCTCCATCGCGCATTCAACGATCGCGACCGTTTGGCGAGCGCGTTATCGGACCGTCTCAATCAGGATCCGTTTCTCAACGAGGCGGTGCACAGGATGCTCGGGCAGGTCGCCGCCATCCGTTCGGCGTCAGAGATCTTGGACGACGCGGATGATCTGAGCCCCGATGAAACTGACAAGTTCCACGGCATGCTCGCCAAGGAAAGCGCGGACCTGACCAATGTGACCCGGTCAATCGCATCGTTCTTCGACAAGTCTGAAGCGCAGAGCTTGTCGACGACGCCCGCTGAAGAGGTCGACGCCTTTATCGAGGCGAAGCGCAACTACTTTGAAACGCTGGAGACGGGCGCGGAGGCGTTGCGCGCGGAGATCGGGATCAGACGGGGACTGACCGAGTCGCGGTTGGTGGAGCATCTCAAGGCGCGGTTCGACGTCGATGTGGCGTTCAGTGAAAGCCCGATCGTTGACGAAGGTGGTTTCCTGCGGCGGATGAGGTTCGATCGAGACGCAGGCTGCCTGTTCATCGCGTCAGAGGCCGCCGGCGCGGCCCGTCGCTTTCGCATCGCGCGGCTGGCGTGCGAACTGAACATGTCCGACGCCATCCAGACGCAGATCAAACTGGCGCCGGGTTTGAAGTCCGACCCGTCGCGCGTTCGAGCGATGCGAGCGCTCGCCTCCTACGCCGCCGCGGCGCTGCTGATGCCCTACCAAGCGTTCCTCGAGGATGCGAAGAGCTTGCGCTACGATCTCCAGCTGTTGGCGCGCCGCTACGCGGTGAGTTTTGAACAGGCGGCGCATCGGCTGACGAGCCTGCGGCGCCCCAGCGCCGAAGGGGTTCCGTTCGGGTTTATGCGGGTCGATCCGTCAGGCTTTGTCGGCAAGCGATTGGCGCTGCCCGATCTTCCCTTGCCTCGTTACGGCGGCGCTTGCCCGCTTTGGGCGATCTACCGTGCGGCGCAGCGGCCGGGCGAGATCCTGCGGCAACTCGTCGAGTTTCCCGCCGGCGGTCGGTTTCTCTTTATCGCTCGGGCGCAAGAACGCGGCTCGGGCTCTTACGATCGCACGCGCCATACGATCTCGATCATGCTCGCCTGCGATGCGATCCACGCCGAGCAACTCGTCTACGGCGACGGGCTTGCGGTCGCCGCTCGGGCGGCGCCGGAATTCGTTGGGCAAAGCTGTCGGCTCTGCGCGCGCTCGGGGTGCCCGGCGCGACAGGAGGAACTTTTGGTAGGTTGACCCTTCAACGCTAGAGGCCCCCGCGGGGCGAGGGCCTTTAGCTCATCACGCTCGGCTCGCTCGCGCCTTAGGCCGCCTTCGCCAGATCGCGCAGCACGTAGTGCAGCACGCCGCCATGTTTGACGTAGTCGATCTCGGTGTCGGTATCGATCCGGCACAGCAGGTCGATCTCTTTCGAAGATCCGTCCGCATAGGCGATGTGGGCCTTCACGATCTCACGCGGCTGCACATCCGCCAGCCCCATGATCGAGATCGACTCGTCGCCTTTGAGCCCCAGCGACGTCCGGCTGTCGCCGCCGGTGAACTCGAAGGGCAGCACGCCCATGCCGACCAGGTTCGAGCGGTGGATCCGCTCGAAGCTCTCGGCGATCACCGCTTTCACGCCGAGCAGCGCCGTCCCCTTCGCCGCCCAGTCGCGGCTTGAACCGGTGCCGTATTCCTTCCCGGCGACAATGACGAGCGGCGTGCCCTGGGCCTTGTAGGCCATCGCCGCGTCGTAGATCGGCATCTCGCCGCCGTCCGGGCCTTTGGTGAAGCCGCCTTCGACCCCGTCCAACATCTCGTTCTTGATGCGGATGTTCGCGAAGGTGCCGCGCATCATCACCTGATGGTTGCCGCGGCGCGCGCCGAACGAGTTGAAGTCTTTCGGAAGAACCTGATGGTCTTTCAGGTACATGCCGGCCGGGGTGCTTTCCTTGAAGGAGCCCGCCGGCGAAATGTGGTCGGTGGTGACCGAGTCCGCCAGGATCGCCAACACGCGTGCGGCTTCGACGTCGTCGATTTCGCCTGGCTCTGTGCTCATCCCTTCGAAGTAAGGAGGGTTCTGCACATAGGTGCTCGTCGAGGGCCAGTCGTAGGTCAGACCGGCGCCTGCATCGATGCTCCGCCATTTCTCGTCGCCAGCGAACACATCCGCGTACTTGGTCTGGAACGCCTCGCGTGTGACCGTTTGCTCAACCAGGTCCGCGACTTCCTGCTGCGACGGCCAGATGTCTTTGAGATAGACCGGCTGTCCGTTCTGATCCATGCCCAGCGGTTCTGTGGCGATGTCTTTTGTCATGTCGCCGAGGATCGCGTAGGCGACGACCAGAGGCGGGGAGGCGAGGTAGTTGGCCCGCACATCCGGGTTCACGCGGCCTTCGAAGTTGCGGTTCCCCGACAGGACCGAGGTCGCCACCAGATCGCCTTCATGGATCGCCTTGGAGATCTCCGTCGGCAGCGGCCCCGAGTTTCCGATGCAGGTCGTGCAGCCATAGCCGACGAGGTGGAAGCCGAGCTTGTCGAGTTCTGGTTGCAGGCCCGACGCTTCAAGATATGCCGAGACGACCTGACTTCCCGGAGCCAGCGATGTCTTCACCCAAGGCTTGCGCGTCAGACCCTTTTCCGCGGCCTTCTTCGCAACGAGACCAGCCGCGATCATCACATACGGGTTGGATGTGTTGGTGCACGACGTGATCGCCGCGATGACGACATTGCCGGACTTGAGGCTGTAGTCGGCGCCCTCGACTGGCTGTTCCTTGTCGAGCGGGCGCTTGAACTCGGTATCCATCGCCGCGGTGAAGGCGCTGGCGGCGTCTTTCAGCAAGACGCGATCCTGCGGGCGCTTCGGGCCGGCGATCGCAGGCTCCACATCGCCCATGTCGAGCGCGAGGGTGTCGGTGAACACCGGCTCGTCGCCAGGGTTCCGCCAGAAACCGTTCGCCTTGGCGTAGGCTTCCACGAGCGCGATGCGGGCTTCGTCGCGGCCAGTGGTGTTCAGGTAGCGCAACGTGCCTTCGTCGATCGGGAAGAAGCCGCAGGTCGCGCCGTACTCTGGCGCCATGTTGCCGATGGTCGCGCGGTCGGCCACCGGCAGGTCCGCCAGCCCGTCGCCGTAGAACTCGACGAATTTGCCGACGACGCCTTTCTCGCGCAGCATCTGGGTCACTCGCAGCACCAAGTCGGTCGCGGTGACGCCTTCTTTCAGTTTGCCGGTCAGCTTGAAGCCCACCACTTCGGGGATCAGCATGGAAACGGGCTGGCCCAACATCGCCGCCTCGGCTTCGATGCCGCCGACGCCCCAACCAAGAACCGCCATCCCATTGACCATCGTGGTGTGGCTGTCCGTGCCGACGAGCGTATCTGGATAGGCGACTGTCGCGCCGTTCTGATCCGTGTCGGCCCAGACGCACTGGGCGAGGTATTCGAGGTTGACCTGGTGACAGATCCCGGTGCCGGGCGGCACGACGCGGAAATTCTCGAACGCGCCTTGGCCCCATTTCAGGAACGTGTAGCGTTCGCCGTTGCGCTCGTATTCACGGTCGACATTGAGCTGGAACGCGCGTGGATTGCCGAACTCGTCAACCATCACCGAGTGGTCGATCACCAGATCGACGGGCGAGAGCGGGTTGATCTTGTTGGGATCGCCGCCCAGGGACGCGATGGCGTCGCGCATCGCCGCCAGATCGACGACCGCAGGCACGCCGGTGAAATCCTGAAGAAGGACGCGCGCCGGGCGGTACGCGATTTCCCGTGATGATTTGCCGCCATTCGACGCCCATTCGCCAAACGCCGCAAGATCTTCCTCAGTAACGGTCGCGCCATCGAGGTTCCGGACCAGGTTCTCGAAGACGACTTTCAGCGACTTCGGCAGACTGGCGACGTTCCCGGCGGCGGCGAGACCGAAATAGTCTTCCGTTTGTCCACCCGCCGCGAGCTGCTTGCGAAACTTGGCAGCCTGAGATCCGGCCTTGATGGTCATGAATGACCTCCCCTTTGCGCGCGTGGGCGGACAGGGTCCGAACAGGTCGGGGCGGGCGGTCTGGCGTTCGATGCGACGTCTACGCCGGTTTTCTGGGCCTCGCCCCAGTTTCTAACTTGCACGTTTAATGGCGCCCATCTTTCTGCAGCGCAATAAAATGTCGTTCACGAATGACAGCGTTGTGTGGTCGCACGTGCCGGAGGTATCAGGGTCGAGATGCGGCTGATTGTTGAAGATCTTTCCTGTGTGCGCGGCGGTCGCCGCGTTTTCGAAGGCGCCGGCTTTGAGATCGAGGCCGGCGCCTTTGCGGCGTTGCGGGGGCCGAACGGTTCCGGCAAGTCGACGCTTCTGCGCGCCATGTGCGGCTTGGTCGGCGTGGAGGACGGCGACGTGCGCCTTGGCGATGCGTCTTTGAGGTCGGGCCGTGACGCGCTGCAGGAACAAATCCTCTACGCGGGACACCTGGATGCCGTGAAGCCGCAGATGACGGTTTCCGAAAACCTCGATTTCTGGCGGCGCTTCTACAGCGGGCGCGAGACCACGACGGACGTGCTGAAGACGTTTTCCTTAGACCAGATCGCCGATGCGCCGGCCGCCTATTGCTCGGCTGGACAAAAAAGACGGTTGGGTCTCGCCCGGCTGGCGGTGGTTAATCGTCCAATCTGGCTTCTGGATGAGCCCACCGTGTCGCTCGACGTCGCCAATGTCGCGGTTTTCGCGGATCTGATCGCCCGGCACTGCGCTGAAGGCGGGATCGCACTGGTGGCGACCCACGTGGATCTGGGGCGGGCGCCTGATCTCGAGATCCGGATGGAGCCTTTCCAGAGCTCTGAAAAGACTTCGGGTGAGGCCGATCCGTTTTTGGCTGAAGGAGCGTTTTCATGAGCGCTCTGTTCTGGCGCGACGTCGCGCTGTCCTTCCGGATCGGCGGCGGCGCGGGGCAAAGCCTCGCCTTCTTCGTGCTGGCGGTCTCGCTTTTGGCGTTCGGATTGGGGGGCGAAACCGACCTTCTGGCGCGATTGGCGCCCGGCGCCTTGTGGGTGTTTGCGCTTTTGGCGTGCTTGCTGTCGCTCGATCGATTGTTTCAAGCCGATTACGAGGACGGTTCGCTGGACCTCATCTTGCTGGGTCCGATCCCTGTCGAGAGCGCCGTGATCGCGAAGACGGCGGCGCACTGGCTGACGACGGGGCTGCCGCTGGCGCTCGCCTCTCCAATTCTGGCGGTGATGCTGAATCTGCCGATCGAGGCGTGGGGCGCGCTGGTCGGGTCGCTGCTGATCGGCACGCCGGCGCTATCCCTGATCGGCTCGATCGGCGCCGCGCTGACGGTCGGCGTTCGGCGTGGCGGGCTGCTTTTGTCGCTGCTCGTGCTGCCGCTTTATATTCCAACGCTCATTTTCGGCGCCTTGGCGGTTCGTGCGGCGGCCTTGGATCAGGACGTGACGGGTCCGTTCATGCTGCTGGTTGGGGTGACTTTGGGGTGTGCGGCTCTCAGCCCTTTTGCGTCGGCTGCGGCGCTGAGGGCTAATCTATCGTAGACAGCTCTGGAGACGGGTGCGGTGTGCTGGCCACACTTTTGTCATCATTCGCGCCGGATTGGGGAAAGTCCCGATCTCGGGCTTCGGCTCGGCGGAGTTGTTACCTAACGTGATACGTGGAGGAGCGAGCGCTGTTGGGCAGGGGTGGACCATGGCGCGCAAGCATCGGGCTGCGAAGAGCAGCCTAACGACATTCATTTCTTACGGCGGAAGCGGCGTTCTTTGCCTCATCATGGCCGGCTGCAGCACCAGCGCTGGTCTTCACGGAGGCTCTGGCGGCGACGCCGTTCTTTCAGTTGCCGAACAGGCTGCGGTTTTGCGCAGCATCGGGGCCGTCGATCATCCAGACAAGAACGGGGAGCGTCTCGCCTTTTCCGGTCAGGTGTTCACCAGCGCCGACGCGGATCTTTCAGCGGGATCTCTTGGGATCGTGGGTCCGGCGGCGCCAATCCTTCCCGAAGCGGGTTTCGGCGTCGGGCGGGAGGTTTCGGTCGGAGGAACGATCGACAGCGATTACGCGATCGCAAATGTCGGCGCAGGTCTGCCGTTCTATCGCGGCGACGACGACGCGGCGGCGCTTTGGGTGAAAGGCTATTTCGCGGCCGATATCGACGACGCCGAGGACTTCTACGCCGGGTCGATCGTTCCGACTTATTACACTTGGCTGGACGACGACACGGCGGTCATGGCGCATGTCGCCCTCGACCTCGGAGCTCAGGCCGAGGAGCAGGACCTGCTGGGCCAGATAGGCGTGGGCGCCGCAATTCAATGGGTGTTCGATCAGGCCTCGACTGAAACCTTGATGGCCGGCGTGAACGCGTACGTGCCGTTTAGCGATTACTCGGACACGTCGGAGTATGGCGCGCTCGACCGGGCGCCGCGTTTGGGCGGCGATGTCTACGTAGAATACGGCCGGAACTTCGATGATCCCGGAATGCGGGTCACTGGAACGGTCGCCGGTTTCGGCTTCGCCGACGGCGACGAAACCGACTCGCTTTTCGGCGCGATCGCAACGTTGGGCATAGAGTAGTGGGGCGGTCTGCCTGACGGCTGGTCGATCGGCGGCTTTCTGGGCCCGCGATGGGCGAATGGCGGGGATGAGCGCGACAGCGACGACAGCTCGTTCGATCTCGTCGGCGGGCTGAAGCTGACCTACGCGTGGGGCGGCGCCACGAAGCACACCGAGACAACGACTTATCAAGCTGAAACGATCCCGGGTCGGGACTGCGTTGAGATCCGGGACGGGAACGGCGACCGCCGTTTCGACTGTAGCGTCCCGGTCGTGTCTGGCGTTGGCGGAACGACCAAGGGCGGCGAACCCGCCCGCGAGATCCTGGCGCCGCCGCCGGATCGCGTGGAGGTGGTCGAAACCGTCCGTCGCGGCCGTCGTCTGGCTGAGCCACGCCGCCATCTGGGCTACCAGTCGCCGTTCGCGCCGTTCTCAAAAGAATCAAGGGAGCCTGAGCCGCCGGAAGAGGAAACGCCCGGGACCTCAGTGTTGAACTGAGCGTCGACGAATGATTAGCGCCTTTGTCAGATCTGCTCGGTTGCCAAGCGGCCTCCGCGTCATCGGGGCGAGGGGGCTTTGGGCGATCGGCCGCCTCGCTGTCGTGACCATGGGACTGATCGCGTGCGCCGCCCCGCCGACGGAAGTGCGAACGGAACGTTTCGTTCGTGCTGCGCTGCCTGAGCCCGGGCCGGAGCTTGATTGGCGAGACCATTTCGAGGATCTGAACCGGGGCGCGATCCTGGTCGATCTCGATGCGCGGCGTCTGCACTACTGGGCGCGCGGGGACGCACATTATCGATCCTTCCCTGTCGCGATAGCGTCGGCGCCGGAGCTTGAACGCACCGGACGGACCGAGATTGTGCGGCGGAGGATCAACCCGGACTGGCGGCCGACGCCCTCGATGCTGAAGCGCAACCCCGATCTGCCGCGCTACGTGCCGCCGGGACCGGATAACCCTCTCGGCGAGCACGCGCTCTACCTGGGATGGCGCTACTACGCCATTCATGGCGCCAACGATCCGACGTCGATCGGTCGGGCGACGACGTCGGGCTGTATACGTCTGTTCCCCCAGCATATCGCCTGGCTCTATGAGCAGGCCGCCGTCGGCACGCCGGTCCTGATCCTGGAGCGGGCTAGCGCTTCGGCTGCGGCGCGACCCGAGGACCGGACTTGAGGATGAGCACGCGCGGCGGCGGGCCCCACCCACCCGAAAACCTGTCGCGCCAAGCGTTTCGGTCGCGCCTCCCATCGGCCCGCCGCCGCGCGCGGGAAGCGATCGGCGCCAGCGCTCACAAGGTCGGGGATCCGCCGAGCTGCGACCGGAAATATGCGACATTCAGCGCCAGTCCCGGGAGCAGCCACTGAAACAGGCGCGCCACCTCTCGAACCTCCGCGACCGTCGCGTCTTTTCTGGCTGCTTCAATAAGGCGCTCTGCGCTCAAATCGCCGGGGTTCGGCGCGGCGCGCATTTCGGTGGTCGCGCGCGCATGCACCTTCGTCGCCGCGGCTTCATAAGCCGTCGTTCCGATTTTGGGGCGCAGGTCTCCCCAGGCGGCTTGAAAATAGCTCGGCCACCGCGCCAGCGCGCGATAGTCAGTGTTCACAAACGGCAGTCCCAAGGCCGATTGGATCTCGGCGTAGAGGTCCTGGGTCGGCGCGTCGGCGTGATGGGGTTCGATCAGCGTCAGACGTTGCCCGGCTGCGGGACCATGACGTCCGTCGTAAGGGGTCACGGCGCGGGCTTCGGACAGCGTATCCCCCTCCAGCAGCATCCGCGCGGCTGTCGCAATCATCAGGTAGGGCATGTTGCCGTGGGAGAAGACCTCGATCAGGGCTCGGATCTCATCAATCTCCCGCGGACCATAGCCTTTGGCGAGCATGATCTCTTGCAGCGGCTTGGGGCCCAGCGCGACCGCGGCGGTTTCGGCCTCTGATCGCAGACGAGCGCAGGCGTCGACGAACTCTTTTTGGTCGGCGAGCGCTCGGAATCCGCTCCAGAGCGCGCCATAGAAATTCGGGTAAGCCGCGAACGCCATCGTCACGACGCCCATCCATGGCGTTTGCAGTCGCTCTTTCGTCTCCGCGTACACCGCCTGAAGTCGCTCGTCCGCCTGGTATTCCGGAACCGGTCGGATCGCGGGGATGGGGTCCGGCTTCAGACGCGGCAGATCATTCATCTGCGGCGGAGCCTGTGCGGACCTGGTCAGGAAGAGCCTCCGTCCACGCCCGCAACTGATCAAGGAAGTCCAACGCAGAGCTTCCAAGGGGGGTGATCGTGTATTCGACCGAAACGGGCGAGGCTTTCAAGACGCGCCTGGCGACAAGGCCGCGGCTTTCAAGCTGGCGCAGGCGTTCGGCGATCATCTTCTTGCTCGCGCCGCCGATCATGCGAGAGAGATCGTTGAAGCGAACGGGGCCGTCCTTGAGGTGCCACAGGATCGATCCGGTCCATTTGCCGCCGAGTATCCGCATGCCCTGCTCGATCGAGCAAGGCTGTCCGCACGGTTGGGCGACCGACTTTCGCCCTTGCGCGTCTTGATGAACACGAGCATCCATCGTCAGGTCCTTCTAGGTTACAAAAAGTAAACTAGTTGAATTCTGTTCCCTCGTCCAGCACCTGTACCGCGCAAGGGACGGGGCTCCGGCGTCCGTCGACTGTCACAGACAAGGGACACCGCATGACCAAGGTGCTGATCATCAATGGGCACGAGCCCTATTCCTTTTCCGAAGGCAAGCTGAACGCGGCGTTGACCGAGCGCGCGAAGGACCGGTTCGAAGCCGCGGGCGCAGAGACCCGCGTCACCAACATCGCCGCCGGCTATGATGTCGAGACCGAGATCGAGAACCATGTCTGGGCCGACCTGATCTTCATCCAGTTCCCGGTAAACTGGATGGGATTGCCGTGGTCGCTGAAAAAGTATCAGGACCTTGTCCTCACCGCCGGGATGGATGGAAGGATTTGCGTCAGCGACGGGCGGTCAAGCTCGGCGCCGACCGAGAACTACGGAACAGGCGGCGCGTTGCACGGGCGGCGATACGCTCTGTCGCTGACGTTCAACGCCCCGCGTGAGGCCTTCGACCGTCCGGGCGAGTATCTGTTCCAGGGTCGCTCTGTCGATGACCTGATGTGGCCCGTGCACATGACCTATCGCTTCACCGGCATGGAGGCGCTTGAGACCTTCGCCGTCTACGACGTGATGAAGAACCCGACCATCGCCGAGGATTTCCTACGCCTTGACGCGCATCTCGATCGCGCGCTGGCGCAACTCAAAGAGGACGTCGATCATGTCGCAGCCTGATATTCTGCTCTACACCACCAACACCATGAACGGCTGGAAGCCGCTGATCTTTCTGCATGAGGCGGAGGCTGACTACGAGTTGCGCCCGATCAGCTTCGACAAGCGCGAGCAGAAAGCGCCAGAGTACATGAAGCTCAATCCGAACGGCCGCATCCCCACCATCGTCGACCGTGGGAACAACGATTTCGCCGTGTTCGAGTCCGGTGCGATCCTTTGGTACCTCGCCGAGAAGTTTGGGAAGTTTCTGGGCGACGACGCCAGGACCCGCTCGGAGACGCTGCAATGGCTGTTCTTCCAGGTTGGGCATATCGGCCCGATCATGGGGCAGGCGATGTACTTTCAGCGGATCGCGCCGGGCCATGGGGAGACCCATCCCTATGCGATCAAGCGCTTCGTCGATGAGAGCCGGCGTTTGCTCGAGGTGTTGAACACGCGGCTTGAAGGGCGGGAGTGGCTCGCCGGCGACGCGTACTCGATCGCCGATATGGCGCATTATCCGTGGGCCAGAACGTATCCCTGGGCGAACGTGTCGGTCGAGGGTCTGCCGCATCTGCAGGCGTGGTTCGATCGGATCGACGCGCGACACAAGACGCAGGACGCGCTTCAATTGCCCGAGCCGCGCCCGGCCTATTTCGGCCATGGCGACCTGGACGCCGCTGCGGCGGTCAACTCGGCCCGGTTCAAGGACTAAGCGGCGCAGCCCCGGGGCGGCTGCTTGCGCCGCCCGGTTCGAGGGAGAGGGACCAGATGCCTTTGCAAGACCATCCGTTGTGGCGCGGGCCGCGGCACCACATGGACGCCGAGGACGCGCATGATCACGTCCACTGGATCGAGCTGTTCTACGACCTGATCCACGTCGTCACGATCTTCATGCTCGGCAACTATCTCAGCCATCATCTGTCGATCGACGGGTTTCTCGTCTTCGCGGCCCTCTTTACGGCGATGTGGTTCGCCTGGTTCGACTCCAGCCTGTTCAACTCGCTCTATGTCAGCACTGACATCACTCACCGCGTCATCATGACGGCGCAAATCTGCACGGTGATGATCTTCGCCGCTGCGATCCCCGAGGTCGCTGGCGACGGCTGGACCTTTCTGGCGCTCGCCTTTGCGGCCAACCGGGCGATCACGGCGTTCATGTATTGGCGCGCCATCCGTATGGGGGCGGAGACGACGACGCTCGCTTCGGAGATGGCGCGCAACTTCTTCGCGCTCTCTGTCGTCTTCGCACTCAGCGCGTTCCTGCCGCAGCCCTTCGGCTACATCGTGTTCGGGGCCGGGATCGTCGCGATCCAGGCGCTCTATCTGTCGCCCGGCATCGGGGTTTTGCGGTTCGAACGGTTTGTGCCTCGGCACGGCCATATGGCCGAACGCTTCGCGCTGTTGCTGCTGATCGTGGTGGGCGAGGGCTTCTTCAAGCTGGTCGTCACCCTCGCCGAGAAAGGCGTGACCAAGGTGACGCCGGACGTGCTGGTGAACTTTATCCTCGGCGGTGCGGCGATCTTCGTCATGGCTTGGATCTATTTCGACTTCGCCGGCAACGCCAAGCCCAAGAGCCGCGAGATCCGGGTGCGCGCGCAGTGGTGGCTGAGCCACCTTGTGCTGATGCTCGCAGCGGTGATGGTCGGCGTCGCGCTGGCGGCGGAGGTGAAGGTCGGTTTCTTCGAGCCCTATCCGACGAAATACGCCTGGCTCGGCTGCATCGGGCTGGCGGCCTATCTGCTGAGCCTGCTGGCGATCCAGAACGTGATCGAGGAGAGGACGGCGCATCGCTTCGCGACCGCCCAGGTGCGGATGATCGGCGTCGCGCTCGCGCTGGTGACGCTCGTCATCGTGCCCCATGTGCCGTCGATCATCGGCAACCTCAGCTGGGCCGCTGCGTTGTTTTCGCAGATCATCATCCCGGTCAGGCGGGCTTACCGGGCATTCTCTGAGGAGGAGAAAGCGACATGAACGCAGCAGAGAAATCGGTCCGCGTCAACATCGTTTCCGATGTCGTCTGCCCATGGTGCGTGATCGGCTATCGCCAACTCGATCGCGCCGCGAAGGATCTTGGGCTCGAGCTCGAGATCCATTGGGCGCCTTTCGAGCTCAATCCGCAGATGGCCGCGGAAGGAGAGAACCTGCGCGCGCATCTGGCGGCCAAGTACGGAACGACGCCCGAAGGCAGCCGCAAGGCGCGCGCACGCCTGACCCAGGTGGGGGCCGAACTCGGCTTTGAGTTCAACTACGCCGACGACATGCGGATGGTGAACACCTTCCGCGCGCATCAGTTGCTGCATTGGGCGCGCGAACAGGGTTTGAGCGTCGAGCATGACCTGAAGCAAGCGCTCTTCGGCGCCTTCTTCACCCACCGGCGCGATCTGAACGACGTCGACGTTCTCGCTGATGTCGCTGCGAGCCTCGATCTGGATCGCGCGGGGGCTCTGGAGGCTCTTGCGACAGAGACCTTCGCGGACGCCGTCCGTCAGGAGCAACGTTTCTGGCTGCAGCAGGGCGTGCAAGGCGTCCCCGCAATGGTGTTCGACCGACGCTACCTTGTCACCGGTGCTCAGGGCGTCGAAAACTACACGCAGCTCTTGCGGCGGCTCATGGAAGAGGCCGCCGCGTAAACCACGACAAAAACCACGACAAAACGGGAGGACCAACCATGCCCAAGGCGCAAGTCATCCATAAGCTGGGGCCGCCTGAGGCGATGCGTTGGGAAGAGTGGCCAGTCGCGGACCCCGGCCCCGGCGAGGTCCGCATGCGGCACACGGCGGTGGGCGTGAACTTCGCGGACACGTACCACCGTGGGGGCATCTCGCATCCCTGGGTCGTGCCGCCCTGTCCGGTGGTGATCGGCTTTGAAGGCGTTGGCGTCGTTGAAGGCGTCGGCGACGGGGTGACCGACTTCAAAACGGGGGATCGGGTGGCCTACGGCATTCCGCCGCTGGGTTCTTACTCGGAGGCTCGCAACTACCCGGCGGACAAGCTGCTGCATTTGCCGGATGGTCTCGACGACAAGCAGGTCGCGGCCCTTCTGATGAAAGGGATGACCGCGCATTATCTGCTGCACCGAACCTACGCGGTGCAGCCCGGCGACACCATCGTCGTCCACGCGGCCGCGGGCGGGATGGGTCTGATCCTGTGCCAATGGGGCAAGGCGATCGGCGCCAATATCGTCGGGACGGTGTCGACGCCGGAGAAAGCCGAAGTCGCGCGCGCCGCCGGCTGTGATCACCCGGTCGTTCGCAGTCAGGAGGACTTTCTCGCAAAAGTGCGCGACGTGACCGACGGGGAGGGGGCGGCGGTCGTTTACGAGGCGATCGGCAAAGACACGTTGCAGCAATCTCTCGACTGCCTGCGGTTGATGGGCGTTTGCGCGGCCTACGGCCATGTGTCCGGCCCGCCGGATCCCGTGGACATCATTCAGGATCTTGGCCGGCGCGGGTCGCTCTTCATCACCCGGCCGGCGATCATGCATTACGTGGCCAAGCGCTCGGATCTGGAATGGACGGCGCGGGACCTGTTCAAAGCGATCGGAGACGGCGTTTTGGACGCCAACATCAACTCCGAGTACCCGCTGAAAGACGCCGTCGCAGCCCATCAGGCGATCGAAAGCGGAACCACTTTGGGGGCGACGGTCCTATTGCCTTAGCTTGGTAGACTGCGTCAAAGCCGACCGCTGTTTCGATGTGCATTGCTGTTTAAAACGGTTCTGGCTACCTAAGCGGCATGAGTGCGACGAACATCAAAGCTGATGGGAAGGTGAATTTCTGGGCCTTCGCCAATCCGAGCAACTTCATGAAGCTCTCGGGCGCGCTGCTGCCTTGGGTCACGGCGGGGGCCGTGCTGTGCCTGGCGGTCGGTCTGGGCTGGAGCCTTTTTGGCACGCCGCCCGCGTTTGATCATGGCGAAGCCGTCAAGATCCTGTTCGTGCACGTGCCGTCGGCGATGCTGGCGATCAACACGTATTTCCTGATGATGATCGCGAGTTTGATCGGGCTCATCCGCCGCCATCCGGTGAGCCATCTGATCGCCAAGGCGGCGGCTCCGATCGGCGCCGGCTTCACCATCATCGCCATCGTCACCGGCGCGTTGTGGGGACAACCCGGCTGGGGGACCTGGTGGGTTTGGGACGCCCGCCTCACGTCGATCCTGGTGATGCTGTTTTTCTACATGGGCTACATCGCGATGTGGAACGCCGTCGAGGACCCGGTGAAGGCCGCCGAGCTGGCTGCGATCCTGTGTCTCGTCGGTTCGGTGTTTGCGTTCCTGTCGCGGTATGCGGTCCTGTTTTTCGCAACACTGCATCAGGGCGCGACGCTCAGCCTCGATCAGGAGCAGAACATCGCCGATGTGTACTATGTGCCCCTTCTGATCATGATCGCGGGTTTCTATTTGCTGTTCATCGCGCTGCTGCTGATCGGCGTGCGCACCGAAATCCGGGCGCGGCGGATCCGAGCGATGCGCCTGGCCGAAGCATAGGACGGGGAACCGAACATGGCCGAGTATTTCGCCCTTGAAGGTTATGGGATCTACGTCTGGCCGTCATACGGCGCGACGGCGCTGGTCCTGGCCGGTCTCATCATCTGGGCGCTCCGTCGCAATGCGAGCGTCCGGGCCGAGTTGGCCGAACTCGAAGCGCGCAATGCTCGCCGCCGTAAAGACGCCGCTTAAAAGGACGCTCTGAAATGTCGTTCATCCGTTTTGCGCCGCTCGCGGTCTTCGCTGTGCTGGCAGGTTTTTTTGGCTACCAGCTGTTCAACAAGGAGGACGGTTTGCGATCCGCGCTGCTGGACAAGCCGGCGCCCGAGTTCCAACTCGCGAACCTGCAGGAGGGCGGGGACGCTTTCACCTCGGAAGATCTGAAAACCGGACGGGTCAGCATCGTGAACCTGTGGGCGAGTTGGTGCGTGCCGTGTCGCGCCGAACATCCGGAGCTGATGGCGCTGGCGGATCAAGGCGTCGCGCAGATGTTCGCGATCAACTACAAAGACGAGCCGGAAAAGGCGAAGCGGTTCCTAACGGATCTGGGCGATCCGTTTGACAAGACGGGCGTCGACGACACGGGTCGGGAAGCGCTGCGATGGGGGCTTTCCGGCGTGCCGGAGACCTTTGTCATCGATGGAAACGGCGTGATCGTCTACAAGCATGTCGGTCCGATCCAGAACGACGATCTGCAGACGAAAATCCTTCCTGCGATCGAGGCGGCGCGAGAGCGGTCCTAACCGCCGGCGGCCTGTAGCAGTGCGACGATCCCCGAGCGGTCGAGCCCGATCGCCGCATCGAGCGGAGTGACCCCGCCGACGGTCGCCGCATCGATCTTCGCGCCCGCTTGCACAAGGCGCTTCACCACATCGGTTTCACCGCCAAGAACAGCGTAATGCAGCGCGGCCCGGCCGAGCACGTCTATCGCGTCTACAGCCGTCGCGCCTCCGTGCAGCGCGTCTTCGACTGTTTTGGCGTCGCGGGCCAGCGCGGCCTGCATCAGGGCCGACAGACCATGGCGGCGCGCCGTCTCTCGGCCGAGCGAGGTTCGCGGATCTAAAAGGGCGCGGGCGTTGCTCGCCTCCGCGTTGGCCGGTTCCAGACCAATCCACTTGGCTGTGCGAACATCCGCCGCCGCGTCGTCTGCGGGTCGATGCGGCGGCGTGACCAGCAGGATGGGCGGCGGCAAAAGCGGCGGCGCAAGACTTATAACGACCGGCGCCGACGACGTCGCGCCGAGCTTGGGCTCGGGCGGGGCGCGGAGCGCAGAAGGGGCCGCCGCGTATGCGATCGCCGGGTCCGCGATCACAGTCGCTGCGAAGGAGGTCGCAGCAGCGCCCAGCAGCGCAGAGGTCGCGCCGAGCACGACAAGAACACTGAAGCGGTCTCGCAAGCGCTGTTTCAACGCGTCCGCGCTGAAACGGTTGGGCGTCTCCGCATCCGCCCTTACGCGCGTCTCGCGCACGAAAGGGCGCCGTGCGATCTGCGGCGTGTCGTCCGCGGGGGCGGCTTCTCCCGGCAGTCGCGGCGCGGCGCTTTCGGCTCGCAACGCTTGCCGGGCGGCTTCTTCCACCGTTTCAAACGCGACCGAGCTCTGACCCGATCGCGCGGCCACATGCAGCGCCTGGAAGCACAGGGCGTTGAGTTTCTGTGGCGAGCCGCCGCTCCGCAACGCGAGGCGGTCAAGCGCAGCTGGGGTCACCACATCGACCGGAAGGCGACCCGCGGCCTCGAGCCATTCCTGTATGAAGGCGCGCGACTGATCCGCCGTCAGCGTGGAGAGCCGCGCCCACTGATCGACAGTGATCGCCTCCATGGCTGACGGCGAGCGGAGGCGTTTCTCCAACTCAACGCCGCCAGCCAGGACAATCTGGATGAAATCAGCGCCGGTCTTGGGGTCGCGCGCCTCAGCAAGCAGATACGCTATCGCGGTCGGGTCGAGCGCGTCCGCGTCATCGATGAGCAAAAGCGCGGGGCGGCGCCCGGCTCCGACGGCTCGCAACCGACGGCGCAGGGCCGGCGCGGCCTCTGATCCGCCTCGGGCGCCGAACTTGACGCTGGCCAACTGGATTAAGGGAGCGCCCGACAGGCGCGGTCCCGTGATCGTGGCGACCGCGCGGTCGGCTTGAACGCGCTCGGTCAGCGCCGAAAGGGTCAGCGTCTTGCCCAAACCCGGCTCGCCGATCAACGCGGTGACGCGCGCGCCGGCGTCAAGAGACCCGACGAGGCGGTCGACAGCCTCGCCCGCCGCCGCGCTCTTGAAAAAGAAGCGGGGCGCAATCTTCGTGGTTTCAACAAATTCCAATAGCGTCGACATGTTTCGGGTCGATCAAGATTCGCTCTCAGCCTGTGCCGTCTCGTTGTTAAGCATAGCGATCTCAGCGCCGAGGAACAGCCGAACTTCGCGACCTGTGCTGTCAAGCGCAAAGCTCTCTTGTCCATATCTAGCGGTCGGATTAGGAATCGGCCCAATAAGAGACAACAAATGAGAGCAGCCATGAAATCGATCTCGACAGCGCTCGCCGCGGATGTCGGCGTTCGTGAAAACCAGATCACCGCCGCAGTGACTTTGCTGGACGAAGGTTCGACCGTCCCTTTCATTGCGCGTTATCGCAAGGAAGCGACGGACGGGCTCGACGACGCCCAACTGCGGAAACTCGAAGAGCGCCTGCGCTATCGCCGCGAGATGGAGGAGCGCCGCGCTGCGATCCTCAAGAGCGTCGAGGAGCAAGGCAAGCTCTCCGACGAGCTGCGCGCGAAACTGCTCTCGGCCGACGCCAAGTCGGAGCTCGAAGATCTCTATCTTCCGTACAAGCCGAAACGCCGCACCAAGGCGATGATCGCCCGAGAGGCCGGGTTGCAGCCGTTGGCCGACGCTTTGTTGGCCGATCCGTCGCAAGACCCAGCTGCGATCGCGGCGCGCTATGTCGACGCGGACAAAGGCGTCGAGGATGGCGACAAGGCGCTCGAAGGCGCTCGGCAAATCCTGATGGAGGAGTTCGCCGAGAAGACGGAAGTCGTCCAAGCGGTGCGAACGCGCATGAGCAGCGAAGCGTTGGTGATCTCGAAGGTGGCGCCCGGCATGGAGAAAGAAGGCGAGAAATTCGCCGACTATTTCGACTTTGCCGAACCGATCTCGAAGATCCCGCCGCATCGCGCGCTGGCGCTGTTTCGAGGACGCCGGGCGGAGGTGCTGCAGATCGACGTGAAGCTTCCCGAGGAGATCGACGCAGACGACCCAAGGGCGTTTCCGCCTCAGGCGGCGATCATCGCCCGGATCCTCGGCTGGTCCGACAAAGGGCGCGCCGGCGACAAGTGGATGAAAGAGACGCTGCGCTGGACGTGGAAGGTGAAACTGTCCTTCAAGACCGAAGGCGAGCTGTTCCAGAACGTGTTCGACGCTTCGGAAGACGAGTCGATCCGCGTCTTTGCAGAGAACTTGCGCGATCTGTTGCTCGCGGCGCCGGCGGGCCCCAAGGCTGTGCTCGCGCTGGACCCGGGCTTTCGCACCGGGTGCAAGGTCGCGGTCGTCGACCCGACGGGCAAGCTGCTCGATACGACGACGATCTATCCGCACGAACCCCAGCGGAAATGGAATGAAGCGCTCAGCATCCTCGGCGCGCTGGTCATACGCCACGGCGTCGAGCTGATCGCGGTGGGCAACGGCACGGCCAGCCGAGAGACCGACAAGCTGGCGGGCGAGTTGATCAAGACGATCAAGAAGGCCGGGTCTCACCAGCAAGTGACAAAAGCGATGGTGTCAGAGGCGGGCGCATCGGTTTACTCGGCTTCGGAGTTCGCCAGCAACGAGTTCCCGGATCTCGACGTCAGTCTGCGCGGAGCCGTTTCGATCGCGCGGAGGCTGCAGGATCCGCTGGCGGAGCTGGTGAAGATCGAACCGAAATCCATCGGCGTGGGTCAGTACCAGCACGACGTGAGCCCGCAAAAGCTCGCCCGAGCGCTGGACGCAGTGGTCGAAGACTGCGTGAACGCCGTCGGGGTCGATCTCAACACGGCCTCGGCGCCGCTCTTGGCGCGTGTATCGGGTCTGTCGGACGGGCTCGCGAAATCGATCGTTGCGCACCGCGATGAAAACGGTCCGTTCACCAAGCGGGCGGAGCTGAAAAAAGTTCCGCGCCTTGGACCAAAGGCGTTCGAACAGGCGGCGGGCTTCCTGCGGATCATGGACGGCGCCGAGCCGCTCGACGCGTCCGCCGTGCACCCCGAGGCGTATCCGATCGCGCGCAAGATCGCACAAGGCGCCGGAAAACCAATCAAGGCCCTGATCGGGGATGCGGGCGCCATGCGGGGGCTCGATCCGAAGATGTTCGTGGACGAGCGGTTTGGCTTGCCGACCGTGAAGGACATTTTTGCAGAAATGGAGAAACCTGGGCGCGACCCGCGACCCGAGTTCGAAACGGCCGAGTTCCAGGAAGGCGTCGAAGAGATCAAGGATCTCAAGCCGGGCATGACCCTGGAAGGCGTCGTCACCAATGTGGCCGCGTTCGGCGCCTTCGTCGATGTCGGCGTCCACCAGGACGGGCTGGTCCATGTCTCGGCGATGTCGGATCAGTTCGTGAAGGATCCGCGCGACGTTGTTCGTCCGGGCGAGGTCGTCCAGGTGAAAGTCATGGACGTCGATGTGGGCCGGAAGCGCATTGGGCTGTCCATGCGGATGTCGGACGAACCGGGGCGCGCCGGGGCGGATCGCCGGGAACGCGACGGCGCCAAACCCGCGCCGCGGCGGATGTCGGCCGGGCCGAAAGGGCCGAACGGGCCGAAGGATTCGAAGGGGCAAGGTCAGGGGCGTGGGGCCGACCAGAGCGTCGACCCATCCAACCCCTTTGCCGCTGCGTTTGCGAAAGCCCAGCGCGGAAAGAGCGCCTAGGTCAGCGCTTCAGGTTTCTTCGCCGGGCAGCGTCAGCCCGGCGTTGCGCGCATAAACCTTTGCGACGGCGGCGTCGTCCTCACCGCCCAGACCCATTCCCGACGCCGCCAGGAACTGCTGAAGCGCGGCGGCGGTGACCGGGGCGCCGAACTTCGCCTGGCGCGCGATGTCGAGCACGATGCCGAGGTCCTTCGGCCAGATATCGACCATGCTGTGCGGGGTGTAGTCGCCGGCGACGATGTGCGGCGCCCGGTTCTCCAGCATCCAGCTGGCGCCCGCGCATTTGCTGATCACCTCGAGGAACTGCTCGGGTTTCACGCCTTGGGTCATTCCAAAGGTCATCGCCTCGGCCATGGCGGCGATGTGGACGCCGGCGAGCAACTGGTTCACAGCCTTCATCGCCGACCCTGCGCCGGGCTCGTCGCCGAGTTCAAACACGGTGGTTGCGGTCGCATCGAGCACCGGGCTCGCCGCCGCGAAGGCTTCTGGCGATCCTGCCGCCATGACGGATAGTTCGCCGGCGGCCGCCTTGATCGAGCCGCCCGAGATCGGCGCGTCGAGATAGTGCACGCCCCGTTCCGCGCATCGCGCCGCCATGTCTCTCGCGAAGTCGGGCGGCACGGTTGCGCACGCGAGGACGACCGCCCCTTTCCGCAGGTTCGGCGCGAGGCCTGCTGCGCCGAACAGCACGCCCTCGGTCTGCGCTGCGTTCAGGACGACAAGAACAGCGGCGTCCAACTCAGACGCGACGTCCTGAAGGTCTCCCGCAGCGCCGCCTTCGCTGCGAAACTGGCTCATGCGCTGCTCGACGACGTCGAACCCATAGGTCGTATGACCTGCCCGCAGACACGAGGACGCCATTCCGTACCCCATGCTGCCCAAGCCGATGACGGCGGTCTTTTGTGTCATGTTCCTCTCCGAAGTGTTTCGTCGAGCCTAGTTGCGGCCCCCGCCGGAAGGCCAGTCGCGAGTCTTGTCGCCGCACGACTTTCGTGGTGACGTCGCCCGCAATCACGACAGGGAGGCGATGATGGCGAGCGAGCCGATGAAGATTGCGGTGATCCCGGGCGACGGCATCGGCAAAGAGGTGATGCCCGAGGGCCTCAAGGTTCTCGAGGCGGCCGCGCGGCGTTTTGATTTGAGCTTCGACTTCACTCATCACGACTTTGCATCCTGCGACTACTATGCGGAACATGGTCAGATGATGCCGGACGACTGGAAGGCGCGTCTGGACGGCGCCGACGCCCTGTTCTTCGGCGCGGTTGGTTGGCCGGACACCGTGCCGGATCACGTCTCGCTCTGGGGCTCGTTGATCCTCTTTCGCCGCGAGTACGATCAGTACGTGAACCTGCGTCCGGCGCGCGCGATGCCTGGCGTCCCGTCGCCCCTGGTCGGCCGCGGTCCGGGCGACGTCGACATGTGGATCGTGCGCGAGAACACCGAAGGCGAATATTCCTCGATCGGTGGGCGGATGTTCAGCGGAACCGACCGCGAATTCGTGGTCCAGGAGACAGTGCTGACCCGTTACGGCGTCGATCGCATCTTGCGATACGCGTTCGAGCTGGCCAAGAAACGCGGAGGGAAGTTGACGGCGGCGACGAAGTCGAACGGCATTTCGATCTCGATGCCCTACTGGGACGAACGCGTGGCCGAGATGGCCGCTCAGTACCCGGACGTGCCGGTCGACAAGTTCCACATCGATATTCTCACCGCGCAGTTCGTCCTGAATCCGGATTGGTTCGACGTTGTGGTGGCGACCAACCTGTTTGGCGACATCCTTTCCGATCTCGGGCCGGCCTGCACCGGCACCATCGGCATTGCGCCCTCGGGCAACATCAACCCAGAGCGGAAGTTTCCGTCATTGTTCGAGCCCGTGCACGGTTCGGCGCCCGACATAGCGGGCAAAGGGATCGCCAACCCGGTCGGGCAGATCTGGGCCGGCGCGATGATGCTCGAGCATCTGGGTCACCCGGAGCCGGCGGCGGCGATCCTGTCAGCGATCGAGACGGTCCTGGCGGATCCGTCTCTGCGAACGGGCGATCTCGGCGGCGCCGCGAACACCGCCGCCTGTGGAACCGCTATTTCGGAAATCGTGGCGGATGGCCCGTGACCGCGTCGCTTGAGCGGTTCATGCCCGATTTCGAACCGCTGCGCGTCGAGACAAACGGTGTCGTGATCAACGCCGCGATCGCCGGCGAAGGGCCGCCCGTTCTGCTGCTGCATGGACATCCGCAAACACTGATCGTCTGGCGCAAGGTCGCGCCGGCGCTGATTGCTGCTGGATACACGGTGGTGGCGGCGGATCTCCGCGGCTATGGCGACTCGGACAAACCTGACAGCGACCCGCCGCATGAAACCTATTCCAAGCGGGAGATGGCCAAGGATCAGGTCGGGCTCATGCGCGCGCTCGGACATGACCGCTTCGCCGTCGTCGGCCATGATCGGGGCGGGCGGGTCGCGCATCGGATGGCGCTCGATCACCGGGATGCCGTCGAAAAGCTCGTCGTCGTCGACATCGCCCCGACGGCGACCATGTACGCCCGCACCGATATGGAGTTCGCGCGGCGGTACTTCTGGTGGTTCTTCCTCATTCAACCGTTCGATCTGCCGGAACGGATGATCGGCTCCGACCCCGAGTATTTCCTCCGGCGCCATATCGCCGGGCAGGCGCAGACCGAAGGCGCAGTCGAGGAGGAGATCCTGCAGGAGTATCTGCGCTGCTATCGCGACCCCAGCGCGATCCATGCGATCTGCGAGGACTATCGCGCCGCGGCTGGCATCGATCTCGAACATGACGCCGCCGACTCCGACCTTAAAGTGACAGCGCCCGTGCTCGCGCTCTGGGGCGCACAGGGAACGGTTGGACAGCTTTACGACGTCTTGGAGACTTGGCGCGAGAAAGCGACGGACGTCTCAGGCGAGGCCTTGCCATGCGGCCACGCGGTGATGGAGGAGGTCCCCGAGGCCTTCGCGGATCGGGTGCTGAACTTTCTGTCTTGCTAGGTCGGCCTTTCAACCGCTTCGAGTTGCTCGACCAGAAAGTCGTAGACCAGTCTCACCCGGCGGCTGGTGTTGACCTCTCGATGCGCCACCAGCCAGATCGGAAACTCCAGTGGCGGGATCACCGGCAAGATGCGCTCGACCAGGGGTTCCGCGTCGCCGGTCACCATGCCCATGACGCCGATACCCACGCCTTGCTTGGTGAGCTCCCACAGAACGAGATGATTGGCTGTGAGGACTGGAAAATTGGCGCTTGTCAGCTCAAACCCGACGCCGTTGAGGCCGTTCAGCAGCAAACTGTTTTCTTCAAATCCTATAAACTGCGCGTCCGAAAACGCCGCCAAAGACCGTGGTCTTCCAATGCTGTCGAGATATTCGGGCGTGGCGTAAAGGCCCGCGTTCTGATCACCGATCTTGCGGGCCACCAGCTCCGGGTCGGTCGGCCGGGCGTTCCGAATCGCGATGTCCGCCTCGCGCCGGCGCAAGTCGCTCAGCGCGTTGGAGGCGACGATCTCAACCGTTATTCCCGGGGCGAGCGCACGCAGCTTTCGCACCATGCCGGGTAGGAGATAGGCGGCGAAGGCCTCGGTCGCCGAAATCCGGACGGACCCTTCGATTGACTGAGCCTGACCCGAAGCCGTCAACGAGACGCGTGTGGCCGCTTCGCTCATCGTGCGAACATGCTCGATCAACTCGAGACCGCTAGGGGTCAGGCTCATTTCGCGACGTGTTCTTTCAAACAAGGCGACGCCGAGCTCTTCCTCGAGCGCGGCGACCTGACGGCCGAGGGTCGGTTGCGCCATGCCGAGCGCCCGTGCAGCCGCGGACAACGAGCCTTCCTCTGCGGTCACGAGAAAGGCTCGCGCGCGGTTCCAGTCGAATTTCACCGATCGCCAGTCCATGCGAAAATGCATATCAGGCAGGCTGATCTGGTCAATTCCCATGCGAGAGCGGAGTGCGTAGATGGTAGCAAGTCAAATGAACTCGTTGGAGAAGACAGATGGAAAACTCTAGAGCGCTTAGGGCGCCGCTGGGCTTGCCGGCGGTGTTCGCCCCGGTTCGGTTTCGCGCCGCCAAAGCCGTGTGAGGGCCAAGACGATGGAGATGACAATGACAAGCCAAACGGCGCCGTCGGCCAGGTTCTGGGACCGGATCGCCAAGAGCTATGCGCGGAAACCGGTCGGCGATGAAACGGCGTATCAACGCAAGCTCGCGATCACGCAAGAGTACTTGCGCCCCGACATGGAGCTTCTGGAGCTGGGGTGCGGCACGGGTTCCACGGCGCTGGTTCACGCCCCCTTCGTCCAGCGCATCCACGCGACCGACATATCCGAGAACATGCTCGAGATCGCACGCGAGAAGGCGGCGGCGCAGGGCGTCCGCAACGTCGATTTCGAACGCGCCAGCGTCGAGGATTTCAACGCCGCCGACGGAACCTACGACATGGTTCTCGCACTGAGCTTGCTGCATCTTCTCGAAGATGAGCAGGCGGCGATCGCGAAGGTTCATCGACTGTTGAAGCCCGACGGCTTGTTCGTGACGAGCACTGTTTGTCTGGGTGGTCGGATGTGGTGGCTACGGTTGATCGCGCCGCTTGGCCGAGCGCTGGGTCAAATGCCGCTGGTGCGGTTCTTCACCGAGGAGGACCTGGTCGAAAAGCTCAGGGCGGGCGGCTTCGAAATCGAGCGGCGTTGGCGCCCGGAAAAGTCGATCGGCGTCTTTATCGTCGCTCGGAAAGCCGGCTGAGCGGGATCAGCTTTTCAACCGGTAGCCCGTGCGGAAGATCCACCAGATGACAGCGAGGCAGATCGCAAGGAACAGGGCGATCATCGCGAGGCTCAGGCCGATGCTGACATCGGCCTGCCCGAAGAAACTCCAGCGAAAGCCTGAGATCAGATAGAGCACGGGGTTGAACAGCGTCACCGTTTGCCAGACAGGCGGAAGCATCGAGATCGAGTAGAAGCTGCCGCCCAGAAACACGAGCGGCGTGATGATCAGCAGCGGAACAAGCTGAAGCTGTTCGAAGTTCTTCGCCCAGATCCCGATGATGAAGCCGAGCAGGCTGAACGTGACGCAGGTCAACACCAGAAACAACAGCATCACCAGCGGGTAGTCGATCCTGAGAGGCACGAACAGGCCGGCGGTGGCCAGGATGATAGACCCGATGATCAGCGACTTTGTCGCCGCCGCCCCGACATAACCAATGACGATCTCCCAGAACGAAACCGGCGCGGACAAAAGCTCGTACATCGTGCCAAGGAACTTTGGGAAATAGATCCCAAACGATGCGTTCGAGACGCTTTGGGTAAGCACCGTCAGCATGATCAAGCCGGGCACGATGAACGAGCCGTAGCCGACGCCCTCGACTTCTTCGATCCGAGATCCGATCGCTGCGCCGAAGACGACGAAGTAGAGCGACGTCGAGATCACCGGCGACACGATGCTCTGCAGCAGCGTTCGCCGTGTGCGGGCCATTTCATAGATATAGATCGCCTTGATCGCCTGCAGGTTCATCCGTTCTGTCCGTCTTCCGCATTCACCAAACCGACGAAGATCTCCTCGAGCGAGCTCTGATCCGTCTGCAGATCTCGGAGCGACAGCCCCGCCGCGCTCAGATCGTTCAGCAGCGCGGTGATCCCGGTGCGTTCGGCTTGCACGTCATAAGTATAGACCAGCGAGCCGCCGTCCGAACCGAGCTCCAGCTGATAACGCGAGAGCGTTGGCGGAATGCTTGAGATAGTGCTCTGCAGCTCGATGCGGAGGCGCTTCTTCCCCATTCTCGACATCAGCGCGGCCTTCTCTTCGAGCAGGAGCAACTGCCCCTTGCTGATGACGCCGACGCGGTCCGCCATGGCTTCGGCCTCTTCGATGTAGTGGGTCGTCAGGATGACCGTGACGCCGCTGGCGCGCAGCTCGCGCACGGTCTCCCACATATCCTTGCGAAGCTCGACGTCGACGCCGGCGGTGGGCTCGTCCAGAAACAGGATCCGCGGCTCGTGGGACAGCGCTTTGGCGATCAACACCCGGCGCTTCATGCCGCCGGAGAGCTCCTTCGCCTGGCTGTCGCGCTTGTCCCACAGCGACAGACTTCTCAGCACCCGCTCCAGATGCGCTTCGTTCCGCGGTTTTCCGAAGAGACCGCGGGAGAACCGCACGGTGTTCATCACCGTTTCAAAGGGCTCCAGCGCGATTTCCTGAGGCACGAGGCCAATCAGCTTGCGGCTTTCGCGATAGTCGTTGACGACATCATGACCGGCGACCTCCACCGCCCCGGACGAGGGCGTCACAATCCCGCAGATGATAGAGATCAGCGTGGTCTTGCCGGCTCCGTTGGGGCCGAGCAGAGCCAGGATCTCGCCTTCGGCGATATCGAGCGAGACGTGCTGCAGGGCCTTCAGCCCCGAGCCGTATGTCTTCGAGAGGTTCTGAACCGAGACGATGGTCGACATGTGTGGGGTGCTTCCGTCAGTGTTCGGCGGACATGACATGGAACCGCGGACGGGTCGAGCCTTCAGCTCAGAACTTTCGACAGAGGTTCAGAGATAGGGGAGAAACACGTGGGCCTTTACCATCAGCTTCAAGCGCGTGATGAGCGCGGCGCGCCGCTCCGCGTCGGCGTCATCGGCGCGGGGAAGTTCGGAACCATGTTCCTCGCGCAGGCGGCGCGCTTGCCGGGCATGCACGTCGTGGGCGTGGCCGACCTCTCGCCCGAGCGCGCGGCGTCTCACCTACGACTGGCCGGGTGGTCGAGCGAGACGTGTTCAGCGCCGTCGCTGGACGCCGCCGCCCAGAGCGGCGCGACGCATATCGGCGACGACGTCGCGGCGCTGGTCTCGCATCAGGCGGTCGACATCGTCGTCGAATGCACCGGCGACCCGGTCGTCGCTGTCGATCATCTCTTGATGGCGTTTTCACACGGGAAGCACGTCATCAGCGCGACTGTCGAAGCGGACGCGGTCTGCGGCGCCGCGTTGGCCGCGCGCGCCGAGGCGGCTGGCGTCGTCTACTCGATGGCGTATGGCGATCAACCGGCCATGGTTTGCGAGCTTGTGGACTGGGCGCGGACCTGCGGCTTTGACGTGGCCGCGGCGGGGCGTGGCCATAAATGGCGACCGGAGTATCGGTTCTCCACACCGGAAACGGTCTGGGAGCACTGGGGCCTCACGCCCGAGCAGGCCGAACGCGGCCGGCTCAATCCCAAGATGTTCAACTCGTTTCTCGATGGCACCAAACCGGCGATCGAGTCGGCGGCGATTGCAAACGCCTGCGGGCTGGACGCGCCAGAGGCTGGCCTGGCTTATCCATCGGGCTCGATCGACGATCTGCCGCGCCTGATGCGGCCGGCGGCGGACGGCGGCGTTCTGCAATCGGCCGGTCAGGTCGAGGTTCTGAACTCGCTGGATCGAGACGGCGGGATGATCGAGTACGATATCCGTATGGGCGTCTGGGTCTGCATCCGCGCAGCGACGGATTACCAACGCAACTGCTTTGAGGAATACAAGGTCGTGACCGATGAGAGCGGTCGCTACTGCGCCGCTTACAAACGTTGGCACCTGATCGGGCTCGAGCTGGGACTGTCGGTGGCGAATGTCGGATTGCGGCGCGAGAGTACGGGAACGGCTCGGGGGTTTCGGGCCGACGTGGTCGCCGTCGCCAAGCGCGACCTGGCGTCGGGGGATCTTCTCGACGGTGAGGGGGGATATACGGTTGCGGGTCAGTTGCGGCCGAGCCGCGTGTCCGTCCCAGCAGGCGCGCTGCCATTGGGCCTGACGGCTGGGGCGAAGATGCTGCGTCCGGTCGCGCAGGACGATATTCTAACCTATGCTGACGTCGCGATTGACGAGACAACGCGCGCGTATCAGCTCCGCCGCGAGGTCGAGGAGATGACAACGGGCGGGCAGGGAGGTCGAAATGGCTGATGGGTTGGTGATCGAGACCGCGCGCAGCATGTCGGAGCTGGAGGCGGCGCTGCCGGACATCCTGACCGCGCCCAAGGACGTTGGTCGCGTCGACATGATTATTTCTCGTCCGGAGCACGGCGCGCGCACACTGCTGCAACAGGCGCATCTGAGCCTGGCGGAGGGCGTCGAGGGCGATCATTGGTCAAAGGGCTGTTGGCGCACCGATGACGCAGGCGCTCCTCATCCGGACGTTCAGATCTGTCTGATGATGTCGCGCTGCATTCGCGCGATCGCCGGCGATCTCGCGTTCTGGCCGCCGGCGGGAGACAACCTCTTCATCGACATGGACCTGACGCCGGCAAACACTCCGCCGGGGACACGGCTCGCGCTGGGCGGCGTCGAGCTTCTCATCACGCAAGAGCCGCATAACGGATGTCAGAGCTTCATCGATCGTTATGGCCGGGACGCGTGCCTGTTCGTGAATACGGGCAAAGGCAAAGAGCTGCGCTTGCGCGGCATCTATGGCCGTGTGATCCGAGACGGAGCCGTTTCCGTCGGCGACGATGTCCGGAAGCTCAGCTAGCAGCCGTCGGCCGCGAACGAGAGCCAGGCCTGGGCGTCTCTAAACGGGAGACTTCGATTCTATAAATAATACATTAACCATTACTATCCCGTAATTAAGTATTTCTGAAAATACTTAACGAAACCTTTCACGCGAAAACTCGCCAATTCAAAGACATTTCCACCGGTCTGGAGTTTGCTCCAGTCGAGGGCGGGACTGTGTTTTTGGGGAGGCGGGTCAGACCGCCGTTGAAAGGGGATTGCAATGATCCGTTCTCGTTTGCTCGCCACGACGGCGATGCCTCTCTTGGTGCTTGCGCCGCTCTCGGGCGCGTTGGCTGATGGGCATGAAGGTCTACCTGCTGTTTCGACCGTGAACGGCAAGCTCGCCGCAGGCGGCGGCGCGATCAGCGGCGATACGTCTGGTTTTGTCGAAGGCTCTCTCTCAATTCCTGTCGGGCACAGCTATGGCGTGCAGATCGACGGACTGGGCGGCGTTAGCGACGACGACGGTTTCTTCGGCGCGGGCGCGCATGTTTTCTGGCGGGATCCGGACACGGGTTTGATCGGCCTGTTCGGGTCGGTGACCAACGCTGACTTCGGCGAGGATTACACCCATTTCGTCGGCGCTGTCGAAGGCGAATACTATGCAGGCCGTGTGAGCGTCGAAGGCTTCGCTGGCTTTGAGGGGGGCGACGACGTTGAGAGCGGTTTTATCGGGATTGGCGATCTTGCCTACTATCCCGAAGACGATCTGCGGTTGTCGATCGGCGCGCGTTACATCCAGGAAGACTTCATGGGCGCCGCAGGCGCGGAGTACCAGATCAACGAAATCGCGCCGGGCGTCAGCCTCTTCGCGGAAGGCCGCGCCGGGGACGACGACAATTGGCAAGCCGTCGGAGGGATCCGCATTCATCTCGGAGCGGACGACAAGACGCTGATCCGGCGTCATCGGGAAGACGATCCCAAGAACCGTCAGCGCGAGTTCCTGCTGGAGGTCGACTCGACCGATAAACGCAGCGCTTCGCCATCCGAAGAAAGCGGTAACGAGTCCGATGAAACCGGCAACGAGTCGGATGAGAACGGCTACGAGTCGGACGAGAACGGCTACGAGTACTTCCGGAGCTAATCGCCGCTGGCTCTGCGTAAGAGGTCAGGCCGCCGAGACTCGGACTGTTTCAGGGTCCGGCGGACCGTCCTCGAAGACGAAGTCTTCACGCTTTCCATTGGCGCGGGTCGGGATCTGATCGACTTCCACGAAATCGACGGTCCAGCTCGCGCCAAACCCTTTTTTGACCAGCTCAGCGATCTCCGCCTGATTGTCTGAGGCGGCTGGTCCGGGCTTGTAGCGCACCACCACATGGTCGATCCCGGTTTGCGCGATCTGGATCGCCACGGCGCCCATCCGAGTGGCGATCTCCTTGAACAGAAAACGCGACGGTCGGAACCCATGCCCGTCGGCGTGCCGGAACAGGTTGCCAATTCGACCCTGAATAGGGCTGAGCGCGGTAAACGGCCGAGAGCTGGCTCCGTTCTCCGCGAGGCTCGTCTCGTCGCCGATTTCATACTTTATCAGCGGCATCGCATAGGCGTAGAGCGGCGTCGTTAGAACACGGCCAAGCTCTCCCGGCTTCTGATCGCGACCATCTGTGTCGACCACGTCGACGCGCATCACTTCCTCGGCGACATGGTACAGACCGCTCTGCGGACACTCCACCGCGATGTGCCCGACCTCTTCGGAGGTGTAGAGAGAGATCGGAGCGACGCCAAAAACCTCCTTGATCCCTGCGTCCAGTTCGGGCGTGCGGGTTTCGCCATAGGCGATGATGGCTTTGAGGCGGTACCCCGGCGCGACGGCGCGCTGACGGTACTCGTTAGCGATTGCGAGCGCATGACGTGGCGCGATGACCAGGCAGTCGGGCCTCTCGCGCTCCAGCCAGTTGGTCAGATCGGGCACGGGAAGCTGCCCGTTCCGCCCGACGACGGGGCCTTTCATGTCGATCTTGCGATGCAAGCGGGTCCAATGCGCGTTCGACCAGGACTTCGTCGCCGGGTCGTCCGTGATGGTGAGCGAGGCGACCCGGGCGAGTTTCCCGGTCGGATCAAGCCCGTGCCAGCGCACCAGACGGTCAAAGATGCAGGCCGATGTGAGTCTTTGCGTGTCGTTCTTGAGGACGCGAACCGGCTCCCCGGTCGACCCCGACGTCTTCGCCTCCAGAATACGGCCAAAGTTCTTGGGCGGCGCATTGCTGATCAGGGCGTCGCGTTCGACGTTCGCTTCTTCGCGGGTCAGCGGCGGCACCTCGCACCATCGCTCGGGCGCAAAACGGTCGTGGCGATCGAACAAGGGCGCGAGCCGGCCTTCGTAGAAGCGCGTCGTCTGACGCGCATGTCGGCAAAGGCGCTCCAGAAGGGCTGTCTGCTCGTCGATCACCTGTGCGAACGACATCGTTTCGGACTCGACGAGAACTTCGAGGTAGCGTCGATAAATGTCGGCAAGCTCCATGAAGGCTCCGTTCGGTTGCAGCCGGCTCCGCGCCGAGCCCCGCCCTCGGAGCGCTGGCGATCAGTCTGCCGGCTTGCCGTTTTCGCCGTAGAAGCCCCATTTGATCATGAGATTGGTGAAATCTTCGTCATCAACGACCCGGGCCATGCGCTTTTCCGCCATGAGAAGCATCACCAGGCGCATGGAGCTCAGGATCCGGTCGACCTCGGCGGCGTCGCGCGACATGCGGTACGCGTTGGCGGCGTAGATGTTGAAAGAAACGATGAGATCGGCGAAGGCGTCGGGGTTTTCATACTTGCAAACCTCTTCACCCCATTGCCGCGCGAAGGCGAACTGTTTGGCGCGTCCTTCGCGCACCACCGCGTCGATCTCCGGGGCCTCTTGCCGACCCTCCGCCAGCGTCGAGAGAACCGCCCAAGAGCTAGGGCGCTCGTTAACGATGATCGCCCGCAGCACCTTCTGGTAAGCGTCGATCAGGGTATCCACCGTTCGGTATTTCTCGAACTCCGTCATGAACAGGGCGAAGTCGTGCTTAAGCGTGTGCTTCACCGCAGCCGTCATCAGCCCGGCCTTGTCGCCGAAATGCCAATAGATCGAAGTCGGCGACACTTCGGCGCGTTTGCAGACGGCCGATATGCTCAGCGCGCTGTATCCGCCCTCTCCGATGAGGTCGATGGCGCATTCAAGGATCAGCTCCTTGCTGCTGCGCCCTTTTGAAGTCTGCTTCGGCGCGCCGTTGACGTCTTTGCTCATGTCTGGCGGGTAGTCCGCAGACTGTTTGACGTCAACGTCTAACCTTTCCGTCTCAGCGCCCATCAGGTCGATGCGCGCCCAACTCGCTCAGCAAAGTCGCGTCGAGCGTCGGGTCGTCGAGGCGCCCGTCGAGGCGGGGCCATCTCAATGCGGCGAAGACCCCCTCTCCGCGGCGCTTTGCTTTGTCCTTCGTCGTAGCGGCGGCGACCCGCGACGGCGCTGCGGCGTGCGTGCGAAACTCGTCAATCGAAATCACGGCTGCGCTGGTCATCTTCGTCCCCATAACTCTGTGTGTAGCGATCAGTACAGAGAATATGTATCGATCGCTACAGCACTTCAAGCGAAAATGTAAGGATCGATACATTTTCTTTTTGAAGGCCGGGGATGGCCGCGCTCGTCGGCTCGGTCTATGTCTCGCGAAACGTGTAGGACAGCGTGTCTTCAAGCGGAGTTGGAATGGCGGATAGCGCCCGGATAGAGCCGGCGGCCGAGCCTGAGGCGGGGCCGGCCCGCGGCCCCTTGGCTTTGCTGTTCAAGCTGGCGTGGCCGACGGCTCTGGCGCGTGCGGGCATCTTGCTCATGGCGTTGGCCGACATTGTCATGGTTGGGCGTTACGACGCGCAGGAGCTTGCTTACGCCTCGCTCGGCTTTTCTCTCTTCGTGCCGCTTCTCGTCACTGGGATCGGCCTGTTGATGGGAGTGATGATCCTGTCCGCCCAGGCGTTTGGCGCGGACGATCACCAAGAAGCAGGGGCGGTTTGGCGACGCGGGATGCCGTGGGCGCTGACGCTTGGCGCGGGCGCAGCGGTGCTCTGCCTCTTCGGCGAAACCTGGCTCACGCTGATCGGTCACGAGCCGCAACTGGCCAAGGGCGGCGGACAGGTCGCGCATATGCTCTCCGTCGGCGTGGCGGCGCAGCTTCTGTATGTGGTGTGCGTGTTCCATCTCGAAGCCACACGACGTCCGTTGCCAGGGATGATTGCGATGGTCGTCGCCAACGTGCTGAACATCGCGCTCAACTGGGTTTTCATCTACGGCAATCTCGGGGCCCCGGAGCTCGGCGCGGTGGGGTCCGCCATGACGACGTCGATCGTGCGTGTCTTTCTTCTCGCCACGCTGTTGATCGTGGTGCTGCGATTGGAGAACCGACAGCGCTATCGGATTGGCCTCGACTGGGCGAACTGCGGCTTCTGGGGGCCTGGCGGCTGGCGGGCCGGCGCTCGGATGCGGCGTCTCGGCGGAGCGGCTGGCGCGAGTATCTTTTTCGAAACAACGGCGTATGCGGCCGTTCTGCAGTTTGCAGGATATCTTGGCGCCGGCGTGCTGGGCGCATATGCCATAGCCCACAACATGGAGGCGACGATCTTCATGGTCGCTCTGGGGTTGAGCGCTGCGACAGGGGTGCTTGTCGGAAACGCCGCTGGCGCTGCGAACCCGGCTGGCGCTGCGCAGGCGGCCTGGCTTGGTCTTCGTGTCGTTTTAGGAGTGATGGTGGGCAGCGCGCTTTTGATATGGGCGTTTAGCGATTGGATCGCGGCCGGGTACACAAACGACCCGACGCTTGCGGCGCGGGCGGCGCCGCTTTTGGCGCTGATCGGCGTGGCGATCATCTTTGACGGCGCGCAGCTCGTCATGGGGCAAGTCGCCCGCGCTCTGGGCGACGCGTGGGGCGCTGCGAAACTCTATGTGATCGCTTTCTGGGGCGTTCTGGCGCCGTCCGCTTGGCTCTTCGGCGTGTATTTCGAATGGGGAGGGCAAGGGTTGATCCTGGGGGTGACGCTTGGCTGCGCGACGTCGTTCGTCATGCTTTGGCTCCGCGTCCGGGCGCTGTTGGCCGAGATGTCCGCGCCGCCCGGCAAGTCAGAGCTGACGGTATGAAGTCGAAGGCTTCCATCACCTGGCTCAATCGGATCGAGATGGTCGGCTTTCGCTTGGCCGTCGCGCTGATGCGTCCGTTTACGCCAAGAAACCGCTCGAACATCGCCGGCTGGGTAGGGCGCAACATCGGAGCCCTTCTGCCAGCCGTCCAGCGCGCCCAATCAGCGCTCCGCGAGTTGCGTCCCCAGATGAACGCTGCGGAGCGCAGGACGCTGATCCGACGAATGCTGGACAACTTTGCGCGGACTGCGGTCGAGTACGAGGCGTTGCCCGCTCTTTTCGCCGATGCCCCGAAATGGCCGATCGACGGCGCCGAGCACCTCAAGGCCGCGCATGAAAAAGGGCGCGGCTTTATCATCGCCTCCGCGCACTACGGCAACTGGGAGGCGATACGAGCCGCCGCGGCCCATCACGGCGCGCCGATGGCGATCATCTATCGCGCTTTCAACAATCGCCTGATCGACGAGGTTTGGTACGACTACATCACGTCCACCGGCGCGCCGGCGTTTCGGAAGGGGTCCAAAGGCGCCCGCGCGCTCTTCAAACATGTCCGAGGCGGCGGCGGCGCAATCATCCTCGTCGACCAACGTCAGGGCGGGGGACCGCTGCTCAACTTTCTGGGCAAGCAGGCGGAAACCTCCACCAGCGCGGCGCAGCTGGCGAAAACGCTGCGCGCGCCGCTTTTGACGGCCCGCGCCCGCCGGACGGCGGACGGTTTCGACGTGCGGTTCGAGCCTGAGATCGAACCAGAAGATCCCGATCTGATGATGCAGAAGGTCAACGACCGCATCGCGGTCTGGGTCGATGAAGCGCCAGAGCAGTGGTTCTGGCTGCACCGGCGATGGAGAATCCGGTCCACCGGTCGCCGCAGCCGGAAATATGAGGCGAGGTCCTCGGACGCCTGACCGACCAGACGTTGCGCTGTGTCTTAGCCGTCGCCTGACAGCGTCAATTTGCCCACGCCGATCACTGGGCCGACATCGGAGACGCGATCCTCTTGAACGATCACAATGACGCCGTCGCGGTCGGTCGGCGTCGTCAGCGCAAAGCGGCGCTCGGACGTCGGCGTCCACTCGCCCAGCACGGTCATCTCACGCGCGACGTTGTGATATGTGATCGTCCGCCCATCGTTTTCCCCAGCGCCGATCGGTTGCGTGATCTGATCCTTATAGACGAAGGCCCAAACCGTCGCCGATGCTACGGCCGCGTCGCCGCCAAGCGCTGTTGGCGCGACATCGACGACGATTTCGTCCCCGATCCGAGAGAGCGTCACCTCTACCTGAGCGGGGCCGGCGTTCTCCTTCAAAGCTGTCTCAACCCGACGCCGGTCGCTTCCAACGACGCCGCTGCGCCCTTGGACGACGAGTTGGGGCGTGTAGATCGTCCAGCCGCCCAAACTGGTTTGGTACGCGCGCTGACGAGCGGTGTACTCTGACTTGGCCAACCGGTCGGGCCACCCAAGGTAGTCCCAATAATCGACATTCAACGTGACGGCGGCGATGTCGTCGCGTTCCGCAAGCTCGCCGAGAACCGCGTCGGCTGGCGGGCACGAGCTGCAGCCCTGGCTGGTGAACAACTCGACGAAAATCAGTGGAGCGTTTGACGTTTCGTCGGCCTGAGCGGTTGGAACGATCGCCGAGACGGCGACGCTGAGGGCGAGGAGAACTGAGCGCATGACGGGGTTCCTGCGTAGCAAACGAGGGCGTGAACAGTTCAAAGGTACGCCGCTGAACGTTTCGAAGGCCAATCACCACGCCGCGATCTCGATGTGTTCGGCGTGCGCTCCCTAGCGCTGGAGGGCGTCGAACCTGGCGCGCGCCTCGGCGGACAGCCAGGGCCGCCAGATCTGAGGTCGCGCTCTGATCAGCCTCGCGACCGTTTGCGCGGCGTTGGCGCTTGTCGTCTTTCGCCACGCGAGGGTTTCGACCATAACGTCGCTGGGGATCAGCAGCCTATTGAGAAAGCTGACAATCTCGGGCGCATCCTCTCGAAGGCGCGCTGGATAAGCGGTTTGCGGCGCGTAATCGCTGAACGGGGTTCGGCATGCGCGGGCCCCTTCCGCGCTTCCTTGCGGCGCACAGATCTCGACGCCGCTGGTCGCCAGGCGGCGCAGCGGGTAAGCCGCGATCATCGCTGAAGGCCGCCAGGCGTAACCGACCCAGGGCGTTTGATTGGCGTAAGCGGACGCGAGGCTCTCTATCAGCGCGTCGCCCGACGCAGGTGTTACGATCTCGTAGCTTTCGGTCAGATCGAGGCGCTCGATCAGCGCGATGTTTTCGCGATGGCAGGGCCAGTTCTCCGGACAGATGTAGAGTTGCGGCCGGCCGTCGCTGGCCGCGAAGGTCTGAGGCGATGCTGCGACGTCGAGCACGCTGCGCAGGTTCGGGTCCCGGTCAAACATCCACGAAGGCGCGAACCAACCCTCGGCCGCCGCCCCGAAAAGTCGAGCGCCGTCGATATCCGGCGCCTCGCGAACATGGGACCGGTCAAGGCCAGGAGCGATCACAATCGCGCCTGGCTGGGTCGCTGAGCGTTCCAACGCGGCCAGGGTTCGGTCGGTCGCGGCCGGCGCCAGATCGACATTGCAGCCGTAGGCGTCGCGCAGGAACTGATAGATCAGCTCGGCGGAGATTTCCGCAGCCGGCCAGGCGAACTGCGCGACGGTGATCGGTTCGGGGCAGTTGGCGTTTTGCGTACGCGCCACGTCGCCGGAGTTCTGAGCGAACGCAGGGGCGACCGCCATCGTTAACGCTAAAACGGCGCTCGCGAGTAGCCGCGAGGCGCGATACCTCATCCAGCCGCGCATGCTGCACTCTCCTCACTAGGCTGACCGTTTGACGTCGGTCGAAACGTCCTTCAGGCGATGGCCTTTGGGCTTCTTGTTGTTCTGCAACCGCGCAATGGGTTGCTTGCAAACTCGGGTCCAGATACCCGAACTGGCGCTATCTTCGCATAGCACGAGATGGTTGGCTGTCGGCGACCCGATTTGATACAGGTCCCGCGCGTCGTCCGCTGTGGGCGGAGCTCCTTGTTTGAAGGACAAGCATATGACCTTGCACCTCGATCCCATAGAGCTGGCGATCCAAGAGATCGCAGCAGGCCGCCCGGTGGTTGTGGTGGATGACGAGGATCGCGAAAACGAAGGCGATCTGGTGATGGCGGCCGAGTTGGCGACGCCGGAACTGGTGGCGTTCATGATC
>ERZ1740059.44-NODE-44-length-59540-cov-6.833202_pt1 | contig 59540 bp, 17 predicted proteins | sample MGYA00581744_ERZ1740059 | MGnify/ENA primary metagenome ERZ1740059 (study PRJEB43018, sample SAMN04849738) | marine metagenome | isolation source: floating plastic debris | place: Pacific Ocean | collected 2008-08-28 | study: EMG produced TPA metagenomics assembly... | reverse complement strand
CTAATTAATTTGATCTATACATGTTTCAATATCTTTCAAAACTTCGTTGGCGGCTAAAATGCTTCGCCCTGCTGCCCAAGTTTCTCCTCTCACTTCACACACAGCATTTTGCTGCACGGCATTAAGTTTCGACCATAGGCGATCGCTTACAAATTCTTCTTTGGTAGTTGTATTAGGATAATGAATCAAAAATAAAACATCCCCATCTGGACTGTCTAAATCCTCACGGGAAATTCTTATAAATGATTGACTTTTATCGCTCTGAGCCGAGTTTCGCTTAAACCCAAGCTCCTGAAGAATCGCGCCTGAAAAGCTAGTTGAAGTATGGGCAATAAAGCCAAATCGGCCATCAAGGACAACAGAAGTCGTTAGACTCTCAGGAGATGGAGTCAGCGATGCTTTTAAGGTCTCTACCTGTTGTTGATAATCAGCCAACAGCTCTTCGGCCTGTTCTGACTGATTTAGTGCATCGGCATAGATGCGAAAATTGTTTTGCCAGTCCCAATTGGAACCGAACCCATCAATAAATACAGTGGGGGCAATGCGCGAAAGTTTTGGATAAAGCCCCTCAGAAACACTTCTGACCCCCAAAATCAAATCGGGCTTAAGGCTCAAAATCTTTTCTAGGCTCGGCTGGTTAAACAGGCCGACTATTTCGAGCCCACTAGCCTTGTCGCCTAAATAGTCAGGTGCCCGACTATAGCTAATGGTGCCAATGGGTTCAATCCCAAGCGCAATGGCAGCATCTAGGGGAGTGATATCGAGCACAACTACTCGCTGAGGATCAACCGGAACCTCAGTTGTACCCATGACATGGGTAACAGAACGGCTGGGTACAGATGGATCAAGGGGAACCTCAGGATACTGCTGACATCCTGCCAGCAGTACCACAGTAAGTAGCCCAATCGCGTCAGAAGAATTCATAGACTAGAACCTGACCGAATAACCTAGCGTAATAGCCCGTCCTGGAGCGGCGGCTCGTCGAGACTCTAACAATCCTGTCAAGACCTGACTGGAAGCGGGAATATACTGGTTATTCAACAGGTTTGTGACAGCCAGGCTAAGTTTGCCTTCTCCCAGTTGAATACTGCTGAGAAAGTCAAGGGTAACATAACCATCAATATCACCTTGATCGATGAGAGCATCAAAAGCACGATCTCGACTCCCTAGAGCTAATAGATCTAAGCGATTTGTCCAACCAGGTGTAGTGTCATTTTCCACATATAACCCGATCTTAATGGGCGTTATGTCAAAGGAACCTAAAGGCTCGAAATCACCATCATCATCTATGTCATTTTCACCCTCATTCCAGCTCAATAAACCACCCAACCGCCAGCTATCGCTGGGCTGCCAATCAACGGTTGCCTCTACACCATAATTACGTTGGGGAGCCCGAACTGGAGCCGGAATACCACTCGCATCAACAAAGAAGCCCGTTCCTAACTCAGACTCACTATAAAAACCACTTAACGTCGCTTGTATCCGGTCAAATTCGGCCCGAATACCGATCTCGTAGTTGTCCACTTTCTGGGGTTCTAACAAGATGTCGTCGATATTAAACGTCGCAAACGCATTACCTGCAATAAGACTAACGTCAGGGATGGAAAAGCCCTGGGCAAAGTTGGCAAATAGGCCAATTTCTGGAATCGGTCTATAAATCAGCCCAGCATTAAATACAACATCGTCGGCATTAATATCTCCCCCTTCGCGATCGCGAGGAAGATTAGGCGTGAGCAGAAACGCTAGCTGCGTATCATCAACAGAAACATCAAAGTTTTCATAGCGAAGGCCACCGCTAATCTGCCACTGATCGCTAATATCCCAACTGCCCTGGGCAAATAAACCCACACTCTCTAACGTGTAGTCACCCCCCTGGGTTTGGCTTCTATCAATAATATTCAATCGTTGATTTTCATCAAAGGCTACAGTGTCGCCAATCAACACTGGCCGAGCATTAGACTCATCAGCATAGTCCACGCCCCACAGCAGACTCGCCGAGCTTCCTAAAGGGGTATCAAGCTGCAGGCGTCCGCCAAACTCATCAGACTGCAAGGAAGTTTGAGACAAATCTGGAAACGGATCGAATGCGGGCAGCGCCGAAAGCGGACTATCTCGAGAATCGATAAACGATTGAATTAGCTCTCGATCTCTATAGTAAAGTTGGGTATCCAGGGCAGACCCAAAGATATCACCGTTGCTATAGGTCAGGTTGATAACATGATTAATCTGACTGGGCTGTTCTTCAAAAGAAATATCATTACTTGCCTGCTCATCCCGATTAAAGCTATAAGTCAATTCAAGACGTTCATCATCATCGAAGTTATAGCCAGTTTTTACCAGCAGTCCTAGCCGATCTGCTTGATTGAGATCAGTAGTCACCGAATCTCCGTTAGCATCAAATCGATCCTGCAACAGATCGTAGCTCAAATCAATACGTCCATCAGCTTTACCATCAGATCCTGCCACCCCAAATCGGCCATTGTAGAAAAAGCTGTCCTCTTCCACTTGAGTCAGGCTGGTGCCCACTCTGAAATCTAACTCATAGGATATGGAGTCTTCGGTCGGTCTACGGGTGATGATATTAACTACGCCCCCAGTCCCGCCATCTCCATACACAGCGCTGGGTCCCCGCAGAATCTCAATACGCTCAATCAATGATGGGTCAATAACTCTTAAATCAGTGCCGTTACTATTGGCATTGGGAGTCTGAGGTACGCCGTCGATAAAAATCACAATGGGACGGCCACGAAGCTGTACCTGCGATGTATTATTATCGAAGGTTGGTGGAGATAACCCTGGTACTAGCCGACCTAGGATATCGGGCAAATTATTGGTAAACAGCAGCTGTCGTTCAATATCCTCTCGATCAATGACCGTAATTGAACGAGGTACATCTAAAATATCTTGTTCCGTACGCGTAGCTGTGACGACAATACGCAATGAGTCAGAATCATCTACGACATCTGCGTCTTCTATCTCGCCAGCTTCATCGTCATCTTCGTTCTCATCCCCATCCTCATTTTCTTGATCAAGAGGCAGCTGATCAATCTGGGACAGCAGATCTGCTTCTTCTAAATCTGTCAACTCCTGGGAAAAAAGATCCGAAGCTGAGACCGAGCGGGCAGACACGGCTGAAAGCAGACTGATTAACATTGCATAAGCAATCCATTTAACTTGGACCTTCATCATTTCTCACACCTAAACTATGCTGAGTCTCTTGGAGTTCGGATAAACGTAGAAGAACGTAGACAACGAGATGCCGCAGTATGGATCGCATTGTCAAGAATCAGTATCAATATTAGAGTATCAGTGTACCCACTTAGATAAAATGTTTCTTAATTGAGTCTTACAGGTCTCAGTGAAGATTTTTATGACTGAACCTATAGGATTTTTATAGCTAAAACATTTGCCTTCCTTAGGTTTTCAATGTAGCCGATAGAATGTAATCAACACTTTTCCAAGATTACTCAACCTGCCAGTATTTGAAGCAGTTGACTGACGTTTGACATCTGCCCATGTACACACATCATCAATGCACCATACCCCAATGAGCATAATCATTTGAGCCTTCGACCAAAGATAGGCAACCGCAGAATAAGACAGTCAAAGCGCAGCGGGCGGTAGATTACCACCGAAAGGGTAATTTATTGATATTTATTCTCAATAAATATCAACAGAAGGAATACAAAATCCTAATTCCTTAAACCCGATTCAAAATGGATTATCTTCTAGAGGCCGTATCTTATGCCAGTTTGGAAATCCTGGTCGCTTATCAACCAGGATTTTGTCGAAGGCCTTCGGCCCAGTTTAAGCAAAACAATTCCACTGAAATTAAGCCTCTTCATTTTAATTTCAGTGATCGATGGCAGGTTGACGGCTAACATAATTGGCGGATTCTATACGGCCATAGTCGAGCTTGATGATTCTATCGGCCAGGTGGAAGAAATTGTCGTCGTGGCTAATGACCAGAACCGTTTTACCACGTTGCTTAAGTTCCGGTAGAAGTTGTGTGTAAAAAATTTCTCGAAAGATAGGATCTTGATCAGCGGCCCATTCATCAAACATATAGATAGGACGATCTTCTAAATAAGCACTTAACAGGGCAAGCCGCTTACGTTGTCCCTGAGAAAGGGCTAATGTTGAAAGCTGCCCATCTTGAATAGAAACTTTCTGATCAAGCTCTAGCTTTTCTAAATACATTTGGGTCTGATGCTCTAGACTCGAATGGGTGTTGCTAACTAAACGCTCAAATAGATAAAAGTCTGAAAAAACTACTGAGAAATGTTGCCTATACCATTCACGATTGGTCTCCAAAATAGGCTGATCATCCAGCCATAGCTCTCCTGAGGCAGGGCTATAAAGTCCCATAATCAGCTTTGCTAATGTAGATTTGCCGCTACCATTACCACCAACAATAAAAACTAACTCCCCTGCTTTTAGGGATAAATCTAGAGGTCCTACCATAAAGCGATGATTCATTTCTGCACTTTGATAGGTGTAGGTGATCTGTTTTAAGTCAAGCTGTTCCCAATTCGCCAGGTTCTCCTGTCTGACAACGGTATCGATTTCTGCATCCTTGGTCAGGGTTAACCCCATCTCATTGACTTTTTGAAGTGAAACATTGACATTGATTAAACTAGGCACACGTTCAATCACATTCTTCAATGGACCTAATAAATAGGTTAGGGTCAGAATGTAGGCAGGTAGAACAGCTCGCGTAGTGGGGATAACCTGAGGCACAACAAACAGCAATAGGCCAATTAGCACAAAAAACAGAAGCTGCCCACCGCTTGTGGCTAAGGCTCCTAACTTAAAAGCATTCTTTTGATAACGACGGGATGCGGCCACACTTACCTGAAGGTCTTCTTCAAAAAAGACTTGACGTCGAGTTGAGTGCAACTTGAGCTCTTTAATGCCATCAGTGATGCTACGAAAGTGCTTGAATAAGCGGTCAGTTTCTTTACGAGCTAAACCGATAAAGCTGTAGGAATTGCTAACCAGGACTTGGACTAGGAGAATGGCCATGACCATAAAGGCAATCACTGCCAGAAAAACCCAGCCCGAAAGCCAGCCTAGATAAATCAGACATCCACAAATCACCGCAGTATCAATACTGAGAAAAGGAATGATAAACATGGTGTCTGAAATCGTTTGCACATCCCTAGTCAAGACAGCCAAAAGCTGGCTAGGCCCCAACTGTTCTAACTGTTGTAATGGTGCAGATAAGATCCGTTTGCTCAGACGTAGACGAAGTTGATAAACAGAGTCTTGAGCCAGATCAATAAGTAAAAACTGAGATAAGCTGCTGGCAAACAAAGCTAATAAGGTAAACCCAACAAAGGGAGTAATCAATGCTTTAGGTGTGTCTTGCTCAATGGCGGTGTTAATCAACGCAATCAGCCATGCGCTACAGCCGCCGCTGATGGTACCTGCAACTATAGCGGCAGTAACATTGAGCCACGAAGACTTAATTAGTAACCAGATGATGCCCATACATGTTGTGTCTAAGTTGTAGCTAATTGATGGTTTTAAGATCAGCTGTCATCGAGACCAGGATGAACGCGTTAGCAGCTAACACGACCCATACCCCATCGATAAATCACATTTTCAAAGTTCTGCAGGTGGGCAATTATCTACAATATAGTCCCGAGATTGACTCCATCTAGTCCTGCAATGCCACCCGAAAAGTACTCTCATTTATAAGTTAGACAACAATACTAATTACGTTTGAGAATAGTCTCAATACTTATTAGGAAATTTTAGCAATAACTATATCAAAAACATAGATCTATGCCAATCTATCTAAATCCTATGGCTAGGCCATTACAGGTTACCTGGCGGTAGAATGAGTCTGCAGCAAAATGAGCAGGAATCAATCTCAGGAATGAATGCATGGAAACCTTAGGTAAATTAAGTGATTGTCGATATTGCTCTCAGGTTTCTAAGGCTAATGGGGAGGACCCCATTGGCTCTGCGCCCCAGGTGGATTATTGGCTATTAGTCGAGATCAAACCGCCCTGGCCTATGTCTATGTTTGAGGAAAACCCGATTATTTCCCAGGTAATATCCATGGTTAAGAAACTGACCCTGCGACGTGGGATTTTGATCAGGCCCATTGTAATTGCCCCCGATCCCGATTATTCCACACCGGGTCTAGTGCGGATAATTTACTATGGCCGTCCAGCCAAACAGTTTTCTGAATATGAAAAGCAAGAATATCTCGTTCCAGAAGATGAGGCTCCTCAACTAGTCATTGCTCTTCTAAATCATTTATTTAGCAAAAAGACAAATCTGACCAGACTGCAAGACTATCAACAAGATACTCAGCATATACGAGAAATGTTGGTATGTACCCATACACAAGTAGACCTTGCTTGCGGTCGATTTGGTACCCCTATTTATCGCAAACTACGTCAAACCTATGGTCAACCAGGCCAATTGGTAAGGGTATGGCAAAGCACTCACTTTGGCGGTCATCAGTTTGCCCCTACGTTGATTGATCTACCCAGGGGACAGCTATGGGGTCACCTAGAACCCGATGTTTTACCGCAGCTCATTGACCGCAGCGGAGATCACCATCAGATGCGACGCTTTTATCGAGGCTGGGCTGGCTGTACTCAGTTTGAGCAAATAGCTGACCGAGAAGCCTGGATGCAAGAAGGGTGGGACTGGTTTACCTATCCAAGAACAGCCTCCGATCAGCGCAGGGGACTTAAAGGCCTAAAGCGATTCATTTATCCAGCACTGTCTTGGATACCCATTAAGATAATACAATTTTGGCTAGACTTCTGGACTCTCGACGCCCGCCGGGTAGAGGTCCAGTTTAAGTTTGCATCGCCCCATGGTGACGGCCTCTATCAGATTACGGTTGAAGAAACCGGTGAGGTTCTCAGCGCACACACGTCACCAGCAACAAGACGACAAACTATAAAGCTCACCCCTGTAAAACAGTATCGCGTCAGTCGCTTAGTTAAGAGTATGTGACTAGTCTATTTTTTCACCACTAAACATCAACAGCGATAACACTGGGAATAACTTGTGTCAATCAAGAGATATATAACGAAACAGATAGCATTAGTGCAGTCAAAAGCCATTGTTTAATGAGAATGATTAGCTCGGTTTTTTAGCGATTAAAATGTCAGACTGACTTGAGTTCAAATTATTTTTAGAACGCTTTGATTAGGTTGAATAGACCACATTCCTCATATAGGCCAACCTTTACGCTAAAAAGTTCTAGACTGGCGGAATATGGCTCCACAGCTTAAAACTCAAAATCCAACGAAAACATGGATCATAGTTAATGAGAATTTTTTTCATTATTTATTGTCAAAGAATGGCTTGTTATAGATATAATGATTGCGACTGGGCAACTGCGTATTTTCCACAGTATTTTCTGAAGTTGCCAGCATGGAGGGATATGTTGTCGAGGTAGCAATGCCTTCAAAACTCTGAAAATTAGTCATAGATAATGTGCTCTATCTTTTAGTTGCACTGGTTCTTTTTTTAGAATCCAGAGTGAAGTCCGTGAGTGCTGTTATTTATGAACAACGCGTCTAGTTTGAGTGCTTATCAAGGCTGGCATTCTCCGAGTCTAGTGTGATGCTGACTTTATGGGAAGGTGGCTTTTTATCATTAGTTTCTATCATCCGGATTTACATAAATCGTTCTTCGATTGTCTAGTGCGTTCCCCTAGAGATTTTATCAAGACAGCAATCTAAGGGATTTTTCTTAATTAATGGAGTAGCGGCGTGGATAGTTCTAACCGCAACGGTTTGGGTAGGATAGATACCCTTGTAGATTTACTCAGTTGGCAAGCAGGGTACCAACCGGATTGGCTAACGTATACTTTCCTGGAAGATGGCGAAGCAAATGCTGCTTCTCTGTCCAATCGAGCCCTTGCACAGCAGGCTCAAGCGATTGGTGCAAAACTACAAATTGCTAACGCGATTGGTGAAAGGGTTCTCTTGTTGCTGCCACCGGGTCTGGATTATATTGCAGCCTTTTTTGGATGTTTGTATGCGGGTGCGATCGCAGTTCCTGTTTACCCCCCTCGCCCCAATCGTTCAGCATCTCGTTTACAGGCCATTGTTAATGATGCTCAACCCAGCATTGTCCTGACGACGGGTAGTCTACTGACAAACTTCAAATCACTAAAAAAGAATCCCTTAAATCTAAACCACCTAACTTGGATAGCCGTAGACGAAGTCGACATTAATTTAGCTACCCAGTGGCAAACTCCTCGCATCAATGGAGAGTCCCTAGCCTTTTTACAATATACCTCTGGGTCGACAGCCGCTCCCAAGGGTGTGATGGTTTCCCACAGCAACCTCTTGCACAACCTAGAGTTAATTAGCCAACACTTTGGAACTACCCCCCAGAGCCGTAGCATAGCCTGGTTGCCACCCTATCATGATATGGGATTAATTGGTGGGATCCTCCAGCCTCTCTACAGCGGCTCCCATATCCAACTAATGTCACCAGTGGCTTTTCTCCAACAACCCATTCGCTGGTTACGGGCCATTACTCAGTTTCAAGCTGATATTAATGGTGGTCCCAATTTTGCCTATGAACTCTGCCTCAGCCGCATTAAGCCAGAAGCACTATCAGGCCTGGATCTAAGTTCTTGGAATGTGGCCTTTTGTGGAGCAGAGCCCATTCGGGCAGATACCCTTGAGCGCTTTGCAAAAGCCTTTGAACCCTGCGGCTTTCGACGCGAAGCCTTTTATCCCTGCTATGGGATGGCAGAAGCTACTCTATTAATTACGGGTGGCAAACGAGAAACCAAACCCGTTTATCAAACGGTTAGTAGTACAGACTTAGAGGTACAGCAAGTTGTTTGTGTTGAGGACAATGACACTGGCTCCACACTAGTGAGCTGTGGCCAGTCACCCTCTTCGCAAACACTCATCATTGTTAATCCAGAGACCTGTCAACAATGTGATAGCAATCAGGTCGGTGAGATTTGGGTATCTAGCCCCAGCATTGCCCAGGGTTATTGGCAACAGCCTGAAAAAACGCAAACAGCATTTCACGCATATCTGATTGACACCCAGACTGGTCCATTTTTTAGAACAGGAGACCTTGGCTTTCTTCTGGAAAATGAGCTTTTCATCACCGGACGGTTAAAGGATCTCATTATTATCCGAGGGCGGAACCATTATCCCCAAGATCTTGAACTAACCACCGAAAAGGCACATCCAGCCCTGCGTCCGGCTTATGGAGCCGCTTTTGCCATTGATGCACAGTCAGAAGAACGACTGGTGTTAGTTCATGAAGTAGAACGCCATCACCTGCGCAAATTAAATGTTCCAGAGATTACTCAAGCCGTTCGTCAAGCCATTGCAGAACACCACGATCTACAGGTCTATGCAATCGTGCTGCTAAAAACAGGCAGTATTCCCAAAACATCCAGCGGTAAAATCCAGCGCTATGCTTGTAAGCAAGGCTTTCAGGACCATACCTTAGATGTGGTTGGTGACTGGTTAGAAAATCCGATACACAAGACCGAACTGATTAAGTTAGAGACAGATCTAAATGAGCTGAAACAGCAGGTAGAAACGCAGGGGCATAAGCCGACGGTCGGCACAACTCAAGCATATCAAAAAGAGTTACTCAAGCCCACGAACCATCAAGCAGCAACATCTGCTGTGTCTGCCACAACAATTTCCAGCTGGCTGATTGAGCAGCTTTCCCATCGTCTCAGGGTTAGCCCTACCGAGATTAATATTCACGATCCATTCTCTAGCTATGGATTAGACTCTGCCACAGCGGTTAGCCTTTCTGGTGAGCTAGAAGAATGGTTAGAGCGCCGACTCTCTCCCACACTGATTTACGATTATCCATCCATTGATAAGTTGTCGCAGTATTTGGCAACAGGAACCTCTCCTTCAATGGTTAAGACAGCCTCTGGGCATTCGTTTACTCAAGAGCCTATTGCCGTTGTTGGGATGGAATGTCGTCTTCCTGGAGCCCACAATCTAGCAGAGTTCTGGCAGCTGCTACAAACAGGACAAGATGCTATTGGAGAAGTGCCTCACGATCGCTGGAAAAACCCTTATCAGGAATCTGTTACCAGTTCAGCCGCCCCGTTTATGGGGGGCTTTTTAGAAACGGTGGATGAATTTGATGCCGCCTTTTTTGGCATCACCCCCCGCGAAGCAACAAAAATGGATCCCCAGCAGCGCTGGCTATTGGAAGTAGCCTGGGCCGCTCTAGAACATGCGGGGCAGCCTCCCACTGCCCTGGCGGGGAGTTTGACGGGTGTGTTTGTAGGGACTAGCAGCAGCGACTATGGACGATTGCTGAGTCAGGGCATAGCAGACGTTGATGCCTATGTGGGCACAGGCAATGCCCCAAGTATTGCCGCCAACCGTCTTTCCTACTGCTTACATTTGCAAGGCCCCAGCCTGGCCGTCGACACCGCCTGTTCATCTTCGTTAGTCGCCGTTCACCTGGCCTGTCAAAGTTTGCGATTGGGTGAATGTAATTTGGCCCTAGCTGGCGGGGTAAATGCCCTGCTCACCTCCGATCTTTCCATTGCCTTCTCAGAAGCGCGCATGCTGGCTGCCGATGGCCGTTGCAAAACGTTTGATGCCACTGCCGATGGCTATGGGCGCTCAGAAGGGTGTGGCCTGGTGGTGCTCAAACGCCTGACCGATGCAGAGCAAGCGGGCGATCGCATTCTAGCGGTAATTCGCGGCTCGGCCATTAACCAGGATGGCCGCAGCAATGGATTAACGGCTCCCAACGGCCCTGCCCAACAGGCGGTCATTCGTCAGGCTTTGGCCAATGCTGATGTGGCACCAGGAGAGATTCAATATATCGAAGCCCATGGCACTGGCACCCCCCTAGGAGATCCCATTGAGGTGACCTCCTTACAAACTGTCTTGGGAGCAGACCGATCCCTGGATCAACGCTGTGGCATTGGCTCAGTTAAAACCAATGTTGGCCATTTAGAAGCCGCCGCCGGCATTGCTGGCCTGATCAAAGTGGTCCTGGCCCTACACCATCGACAACTTCCTCCCCATCTCCACCTGCATCAACCTAATCCCCAGTTACAGCTGGAGGGAACACCATTTTTTATTCCGACTCAGTTACAGTCCTGGCCAGATAATGGGCCATCTAATTTAGCGGGCGTTAGTTCTTTTGGTTTTGGGGGTACCAATGCCCTTGATGTCCTAGCCTCGGCAAGTAACAATCAAACAAATATAGATTCGGAACCAGAACGCCCTTATCACCTACTAGCCCTCTCTGCCAAAACAGATAAGGCGCTGTGGCAATTGACTGAGCAATACGCTCAGCTAGTAGCTACCTCTTCCCAAAATTTAGAAAATATCTGCTTTTCCGCTAATGCAGGGCGATCTCACTTTGGCCACCGTTTGAGTATTGTTGCCCAGTCAAAAGAGTCTTTATCTGAACAACTTTTAACCCATTCGAGAGAGAGCAACATCTCTGACCTGAGAACACGTCAGAGTGAGCGGCAACGTAATCAGTTAGAAGCATCCAAAGTAGCATTTTTGTTTACTGGGCAGGGGGCACAATATGTGGACATGGGACGCCAGCTCTATGAAACCCAGCCCACATTTCGTGCTGTCCTTGAACGGTGTGATGCCCTTCTTCAGCCTTATCTAGAGCATTCACTCTTGTCGTTGCTGTATCCGACCTCTGCGGATATGGCCTCAGATACGACATCAGCTCTGATTCACCAGACAGCCTATACCCAACCGGCATTATTTGCCCTGGAATATGCCCTGGCAGAACTTTGGCGCAGCTGGGGCATTGAACCCGATGCCGTCATGGGCCACAGTGTAGGAGAGTATGTGGCCGCCTGTATTGCTGGGGTATTTAGTCTGGAGGATGGCCTTAAGCTGATAGCTCATCGAGGCAGACTGATGCAGTCTTTACCTGAGAATGGTGCCATGGTGGTAGTTGCCGCTGATGCTGAACGTGTCAGAGAGCTAATCGCATCAACAAAATCAACGGCTGTGATTGCCGCCATTAATGGCCCTCAAAATGTTGTGCTTTCTGGTGAGGCAGAACAGCTTGAACCTCTGATTAAACAGCTGACAGTCACTGATATCAAGACTACACGTTTACATGTCTCCCATGCGTTTCATTCTCCTTTAGTGGAGCCAATTTTAGATCCCTTCCGACAGATTGCCAAAACCGTTAATTTTGAGGCACCTAAGCTTCCCATTGTTAGTAATGTGACGGGGGAAGTAGCAACATCAGATATCGCCACAGCTGACTACTGGGTTAACCACATTCGTCAGCCTGTGCAATTTAATCAGGGAATGATAACCGTGCATCAGCATTGTGAAATCTTTCTTGAAGTAGGTCCTAAGCCAGTGCTGTTAGGCATGGGGCATCAGTGTTTTGACTCGACGGTTATTGAAGAAATTCAGTGGTTACCGAGTTTAAGACCTGCCCAGGAAGATTGGTCCGTATTGTTAACAAGTTTGGGGGCACTATACAGCGCTGGCCTTAACATCAACTGGCAAGGGTTTGATCGAGACTATCGACGACAGCAGGTATCTTTGCCCACCTATCCGTTTCAGCGCCAGCGTTATTGGTTTCAACCTAACGAGTCAACGGTTTCATCAGCAACAGCATTACCTGGAGCCCAGGCCCATCCTCTTCTGGGTAAGCGGTTAGAGTCTCCGGCCCACTGTCCCGATGATCACCTGTGGCAGGTCAATCTTAATACTGACAACTTGTCCTATCTAGAAGAGCATTGCGTTTGGCAGACGCCCACCCTATCGTTGGGAACTTACATAGAAATGGCATTGGCAGCGGCTCAGGTTGTCTGGGGACAAGGCCCCCACAATCTACAGCATTTAGCCCTACAACACCCAATCTTTTTATCTCAACCAAGCAAGCATTTGGGAGAACAGTCCCAAACCCTAGTACAAATTACGCTGTCAGAAAATGCTCAAGGTATTGGACAGTTCCAAGTCCATAGTCGACACATCAAGGCAGAACAGAAATCCCCATGGCAGCTTCATGCAACAGCCGATCTTCAACGTGGAACCGCTCCTGAAAGCATACCAATAGGTTCGGGAGCACAGTCATCTAAACACTCTTGAGTTATCTCAGCGCAGCACCCAACCCGATCAATTCAGCAGGATCCATGCAAACTCTCTCAGCCAAAACCAATGTCGCTACGATCTCTTCATCAGCAGGACTGCAGCTAGGGCTAATGTTTTTCTCCAGCGGTGAGCAATCCCTGGGAACAGATCGATATAAATTTATTCTGGATAGTGCAACGTTTGCTGACCAGCATGGGTTTGCCAGCATTTGGGTGCCAGAACGGCACTTTACGTCCTTTGGTTGTCTTTATCCTAATCCGGCTATCTTACAGGCAGCCCTAGCCCGTGAAACTCAACAAATTCGTCTCCACGCAGGCAGTGTGGTTTTACCCTTAAATGATCCAATGCGGGTGGCGGAAGCCTGGTCCATGGTGGACAACCTGTCTAGGGGACGAGTGGGTGTTTCCTTTGCATCAGGTTGGAATCCTGAGGACTTTGCCCTGGCACCGGAGCATTATGGCAACCGTCATCAGGTGATGTTTGACGGTATCGAAACCGTTCGGAAACTCTGGCGAGGAGATTTTATCCAACGAACTGGGGGCAAAGGAGATCCCGTATCCGTACGGATGTATCCCACCCCGGTACAGCCAGAGTTACCCATTTGGGTAACAGCTGCGGGAAATCCTCAAACCTTTATTCAAGCCGGGGCAATGGGGGCAAATCTGCTGACCCATTTGTTTGATCAAACGGTGGATACCCTGGCGGAGAAATTGGCGCTATATCGACAGGCACGGGCTGACCATGGCTACGATCCAAATGGCGGGCACATCACGGTCACACTGCACACGTTTGTTGGAGAAGATTTGGAAACGGTGCGATCGCAAGTCCAAGCACCCTACTGCGACTACCTTAAATCCTATACCCCATTATTGGCTGGATTAAGCCACAGTCGAGGTCTAGATATTAATGTTTCCGAGCTTTCCGAGCAGGATCTTGACGCCCTGACCAAACTCGTTTTTAACAAGATGTTTGACGAGGGTCGAGTTCTATTTGGCACCCCAGAAAGCTGTTTGGGTCTGGCCCAGGAACTGTATCAAATTGGCGTCAGCGAAGTCGCCTGTATGGTTGACTTTAATCAAGATGTTGAGCTGGTTCTACAAAGCTTACCCCATCTAAATCGGCTCCGTGAGGCCTGTGAAGCGTTAACCGCAACAAACCAACAGCAGGCATCCAAGCAAAATACCCGCGTTGCCTCGCCAACAGAAGCGTTTCAAAACAGTATCAACCAAAAGATACCCTCTACTGACCTATCCATCGTAACGATTCAAAAGCGATGTTCCACAACGCTCACGGGCAAAGATTTTTACCACCAAATTCAGGCCAGGGGGGTTGAGCTTGATCTAAGTTTTCAAGGTATTGAGCAGCTTTGGTGTGCTCAAGGAGAGGCCCTGGGTGAGGTGAAGCTACCTGACTCCATTAAAGCAGCAGCTGGTTATGGCACCCATCCAGCATTCCTTGATGCCTGTCTGCAAGTTTTGTGGGCAAGTTTACCCGACACAGGCACAAGTCAGTACCTACCCGTTGGTCTGGGAGAATTGCAAATTTATAGTCCCCTGGGAGAGCGTGTATGGAGCCATGCTCAACTCTCTTTAGCTACCGCATCCTACTATGAAGGTAATATTCGAATTTTAGACGACACTAACCAACTTTTGGGAGAGATCAAAGGTCTGCGCGTACAGCAAGTCTTGGCACCTGAGAATGAGCAACCAGGCTATCCATCGCCCAACTACTTGTTATCTCCTACGGTAGTGGGTGATAACCTGCGAAATTATATCGTTCAGCATAATCAGGAGCTGCGTCTGGAGCATTATCAACGGTTTTTACCTGAACTAGAAGCCCTCAGCGCCGATTTTACCTTACAGGCATTGCAACAGTTGGGGGTACCGTTTGACCTAGGGCAACAGTTTTCCACATCAGAGTTGATCCAGCGGTATCAGATTGTGCCGCAACATCAGCGATTGCTTGGACGGCTGTTGCAGATTATGCAAGAAATCAATATTTTGCAAGCGGTGGGAGCTGAACAGTGGGAAGTACAACGGGTACCAACCGAGATTGATCCTAAAAAGACAGAGCAGTCGCTACGGAAGCAGTATCCTGATTGTTCAGCAGAACTAGATCTTTTGAGTCGCTGCGGTCAGTTCTTGGCGGCGGTTCTTCAAGGAGAATGCGATCCACTACAGCTGCTTTTCCCAGATGGTTCGTTTGCCCTAGTGGAACGTTTATATCAAGACTCGCCAGCAGCAAAGATAATCAATCAACAGGTGCAACGCGCCATCACGACAGCATTAGAAAATTTACCCCCAGATCGCACCGTGCGTATTTTAGAAATAGGAGCAGGGACAGGGGGAACGACAGCATTTGTTCTACCCAAGTTGCCTAGCGATCGTACCGAATATGTCTTCACCGACATCTCTCCTATTTTCACCGCCCAGGCAGCCCATAAATTTTCAGACTATCCGTTTGTCACCTATCAGCCCCTCGACATTGAACAAGATCCCCATCCCCAAGGGTTTGACACCCAATCCTTTGACATTGTCCTAGCTGCCAATGTGCTGCATGCAACCGCTGACTTAAAGCAAACCATGGACCATGTGCAAATGTTGTTGGCCCCGGATGGTCTATTGGTACTGTTAGAAGGAATGGAGCCCCAGGGTTGGCTCGATTTGACCTTTGGCTTGACCACAGGCTGGTGGCAATTTAGAGACCATGAATTGCGACCTGACTATCCCCTATTAACGGCAGCTCAATGGCAATCTTTTCTCCAAGAACAGCAATATACGGCAGTGGATGTGGTGGGGCTAACCCCTGAAGCGACCTCTCAACAGGCTATTGTTATCGCCACCCATCAACAACGGCACTCACCCCGGATAGCGGTTACCAAGGTGAGTGCCGCCAGCAAACAAACCACCCTGGCAAGGTCAAGGTCTCAAAAGAACACCCAGTGGCTAAAGGAGTTAGAAACCCTGCCGATGCCCACTCGACGTTCTCGCCTGACGGATTATGTCCAAACCCAGGTGGCAGAGATTATGGGGCTGGCCATCCTGAGTGAACTGGACCATCAGCGGGGACTATTTGAACTAGGCATGGACTCTCTCATGGCCCTGGAGCTAAAAAATCGTCTGGAAACCACCCTGGGGCAATCCATCCCCGCCGTTGTTGCCTTTGAGCATCCATCTGTAGCAGCATTATCGCTCTACTTAGCAGAAGACATTTTAGGATGGGAAGCTTTGGAAGAGTCTCCGATAGCCGCTCCAGTTAGCAACGGTCAGACCTCTCCCATGCCAGACGACCCTTTGGCTGCCATTTCCCAGCTTTCTGAAGAAGATGTGGAACGATTACTGGCAGAAAAAATTGGGAGGTAGGCTGTGAGTAATTTTCTTGAGCGCATTCAGAATCTTTCCCCTAATCGGCTAGCCCTGCTTGCCTACGAACTACAGTCAAAATTAGAGGCCGTAGAAGCAGCCCAAAATGAACCCATCGCCGTTATCGGCATAGGCTGTCGCTTTCCTGGAGAGGTTAACAATCCAGAAGACTACTGGCAATTGTTAAGTAGTGGCCAGGACCCCATTACCGAAGTGCCGCCTGAACGGTGGAATTTGGAGGATTACTATAATGCAGATCCCAGTACTCCAGGCACAACCTACACCCGCTGGGGGGGGTTCCTAAAAGGCGTTGAGCAGTTTGATGCTGACTTCTTTGGCATTAGCCCCAGAGAAGCCGAACAAATGGACCCTCAGCAGAGGCTGTTATTAGAAGTCAGTTGGGAAGCGTTGGAACGCTCAGGCTATGGTCCACAGCAGCTGGTGGGCAGTCGTACCGGTGTCTATGTGGCCATCTGTACCGCCGACTATGCCAACTTGCAAAGTCGGGCGAGAGACCTGACGGGGCTGGATACCTACACCGGGTTTGGTTCTGGCTTTAGCTTTGCTGCCGGGCGACTTTCCTATGTGCTAGGACTACAGGGGCCGAATATGGCACTGGATGCCGCCTGTGCATCGTCGTTAATGGGGGTGCACCTGGGCTGTCAGAGTTTGCGTAACCGCGAATGTGAAATGGCGTTGGTGGGTGGCGTCAATCTGGTACTTTCCCCAGAAACCAATGTGATCTGTTCTCGGACCCGAATGATGGCAGCGGACGGTCGCTGTAAAACCTTTGACGCCGCTGCCGATGGCTATGTGCGTTCAGAGGCTTGTGGGGTGGTGGTTTTGAAGCGTTTGGGGGATGCGATCGCAGCGAACGACAATGTTCTAGCAGTCATCAAAGGCTCAGCCATCGGCCATGGTGGGGCCAGTGGGGGATTTACCATTCCCAACGGAGCCGCCCAACAAACAACCATTAAAAATGCCCTAGCCCAGGCAAGAGTTCAACCGCAACAGGTGCAATATGTAGAAACCCAAGGCACCGGAACGCCCCTGGGGGATGCCATTGAGATACGGGCCTTGGGCTCGGTATTTAAAGAGGGACGCTCATCCCAAGCCCCCCTATGGCTGGCCTCCGTAAAAACTAACGTTGGCAATACCGAAACCGCTTCAGGGTTAGCGGCCCTAATCAAAGTAATTTTGTCGCTGCAGCACCAACAGTTACCGCCCCACCTACATCTAAAGCAGCTCAATCCAGAAATTTCTCTAGAAGACATTCCTGCTAAAATTCCTACGAAAACCATCGACTGGCCCCAGCAACAGGAACGTTCCATAGCCAGTATCAACGCCTATGGAATGAGTGGTACCACTGCCCACATGGTGGTCGAAGCCGCACCAGCGTCTTCTCCGGCAGGGACCGATAAACAACGCCCGCTACATCTGCTGCCCCTTTCCGCTAAGACACCTATAGCCCTTTGGCAACTGATACAGCGCTATGAACAATATCTAAAAACCTATCCTGAGACCGATCTCGGCAACCTGTGTTTTACAGCCAGTGTTGGACGGGCCCATTTTGCCCATCGTACTGCTTTTGTAAGCAGCAGCATTGCTCAGCTACAGCAAAAACTCACGGACTATCTGACCCAGAAGCCTATCTCTTCATCCATTCAAAACCGCCCTAGAGTTGTTTTTAGCTTTAGCGATGAGCTCAGTAACGCAGAGACTACCCTGGGCAAAATAAGCGAACTCTACAGCACTCAGTCCAGCTTTCAACAAGAAATTGATCGCTGCGCAGACATTCTCGCCCTCTCTCCCACCGTCCTCATCTCGCCCTCTCCTTCTCTTCCCCTCTCTCCGGCACTACTCTTCACACTCCAGTACGCCCTCGCTAAACTCTGGAAATCCTGGGGTATCCATCCTGAACGCATGATCGGCCAGGAAATAGGTCTTATCGTAGCAGACTGTCTATCTGGAAAAATCAGCTTAGAGGATGCATTACAAACAGTTGATTTTGATCGGTACCAGACGGCTCAAACTGATGATTCAGAAACGTTGTCACCTGGTGAGGATAACGAATTCCGCTTAATTATTTCTCCTCAAGCCACTACCTGGGAATACCTGTTGAAAATTCTCAGCTATCTTTATCAGCGAGGAGCCGAGTTGGATTGGGTTGAATTTGATCGCCCCTACCGCCGTAAAAGAATCGTTTTACCCACCTATCCTTTCCAGCGACAGCGCCATTGGAGTCGCTTGGCCACCCAAGGAACCGAAGCCACTGTTCAGACCGTAGCGCCCCGAAAGGTGAAGGAATATCTGTCGCGGGAGGCGCTGCTGGCGATGGATCCGGCCCAGCAACAGCCGCGTTTGGCACAGGATTTGTGCGATCGCATCGCTACGGCCCTAGGTGCTAACTCAACGGATGTTACCCCAACCACCCCCCTCAACACCCTGGCCCTAGATTCCTTGATGGCCCTAGAGCTAAAGTTTGATCTGGAAAAAACCCTGGGCAGCACCCTATCCATTACATCACTGCTAGAGAATCGAGATGTTGCCTCCCTAGCGACCGAGATGCTCCAGGGACTGACAGCTGAGCCCACAGATCTATTACCCCAGCTCTCCCCGACACCAGAAGACCGACACCAGCCATTTCCCCTCAATGACATTCAGGAAGCCTATTGGATCGGGCGGAGTGGATTGTTTGAGATGGGCAATGTAGCGGCCCATGTGTATAGCGAGTTTGAAAGTGCTGAGGGAGAGGAACTGGATTGCGATCGCTTAAATCAGGCATTCCAACAACTGATCAAACGCCATGAAATGTTGCGGGCGATAATTTTACCCGATGGCCAACAACAGATTTTAAAGACTGTCCCCTTCTATAAAATTGAGGTTCTAGACTTACGGCAAGCATCAGCCGATATCGTTGAACAGCAGCTCAGTGACTTACGAAATCATCTTTCCCATCAGGTTCACGATGCCCACCAGTGGCCATTGTTTACAGTTTGTGCCGCCCGATTAGAGCAGAGACGAGTGCGGCTGTACCTCAGCTTCGACAATCTGTTGGTAGATGGCACCAGCATGGGGCTCCTGTGCTGGGAATGGGGACAGATTTACCGAGGGTTAACGGACTCTTTAGCACCTCTCACCACAGCTTTCCGGGATTATGTATTAGCCCTATAAACCTTTGATCAATCCGAAGTTTATCAGCGTTCCCTTAACTACTGGCAAGCCCGACTATCTGAGCTACCCCCTGCCCCTGACTTTCCTCTGGCGACCACTCCGGCCAATATACAACAGCCTCGATTTACCCGACTCACCGCTCAAGTTGCACCGGAAACCTGGCAACAGTTACAACAGCAAGCTACTCAATTCGGGCTCACCCCATCTAGCCTACTGGTAGCCGTTTATGCAGAGATTTTAGCCACGTGGAGTAAAAACCGTCATTTCAACCTAAACCTGACCACATTTAATCGCTTACCTGTTCATCCTCAGGTGCAAAACATTGTTGGAGATTTTACCTCCCTGACATTGTTATCGGTTGACTACAGTGCTGAAGACAGTTTCTGGGAGCGAGCAAAACAGTTACAGACTCAACTCTGGCAGGACCTTGAACATAGCTATGTAAGTGGAGTACAGGTACTGCGGGATCTGATGCGGTCATCGGCAGCCCGCGTAACTGTTCCTGTCGTGTTCACCAGTCTGCTAGCAAATCCCCAGGTGTCTCATGGCAGGCACCCAAATTCTGACTACCAGGAACGATCGACATTTGGGACAGATTGGTTAGGAGAAATGGTGTACGGCATTGCCCAAACCCCTCAAGTTTGGTTAGATCATCAGGTTTATGAAGAAGCAGGCACCCTGGTACTTAACTGGGACTATGTAGCAGATTTGTTCCCAGAAGGGATGATCGCAGACATGTTCAATACCTATATTCACAGCTTAAACACCCTAGCCAAGCTGCCTGAATTGGGCCACCAATCATATTTCTTACAGCTACCCGCCTGGCAACAGTCCTTACAAACTCAGTTTAATGACACGTCGTTACTCGTCCCTGAAGAGTACCTGCACACGCCGTTTCTTACCCAGGCTCAGCAGCAGCCCCAACATCCCGCTGTCATTACTGAAACGCTCACCTTGACCTACGCGGAGGTACAGCAACAGGCGCAGCAGCTGAGCCAGCATCTACAAGCCTTAGGTGTACGACCAAATCAATTGATTCCTATTTCCATGGAGAAAGGGTGGGAACAGGTGGTGGCCGTGCTCGGCGTACTTATGGCAGGGGGTGCCTATGTGCCCATCGATCCGGCACTGCCCCAGGAACGCCGCTGGCAGTTGTTAGAACAAAGTCTCGCTCCCGGCGATATTCCGATTGTCCTCAGCCAAAGTGGGCTACAGAAAAAACTTGAATGGCCTGAACAGGTAAAGTTCTTGGCCATTGATGACCTTGATACACTGCCCACTGTACAAACAACGGTTACGGCTAATCTAGCAAAACAAAAGACAACAGATTTAGCCTATGTGATTTACACCTCTGGCTCCACAGGTACTCCAAAGGGGGTCATGATTGACCACTGTAGCGCCGTCAACACGATTTTGGATATCAATCGACGGTGGCAGGTGGGGCCAGAAGATCGTGTATTTGCCTTATCGTCCTTGAGCTTTGATCTTTCGGTCTATGACATTTTTGGCACCCTGGCGGCAGGCGGCACCATCGTGATACCACCAACTAGAGCCGCGAAGGAACCTGCCCTGTGGTCTGAGATGATGATGCGAGAACAGGTGACTATCTGGAATTCGGTACCTGCCCTGATGCAGATGCTGGTTATCCATGCCAGTAACCGCGCCAATATTGTCTCTGCCTCTTTACGATTAGTGCTGTTAAGCGGAGACTGGCTACCCCTGGCACTACCGGACCAGATTTATAGTTTAATACCTGAAGCCGAGGTGGTGAGTTTAGGTGGGGCAACAGAAGCTTCTATCTGGTCCATCTTTTATCCCATCGGCCAGGTGGAATCGCATTGGGCCAGTATTCCCTATGGTCGCCCATTAACAAACCAGGAATTTTATGTATTGGATGCGCAGTTAGAAACTTGTCCAGTATGGGTGCCAGGACAGCTCTATATCGGTGGCAAGGGACTGGCCCAGGGGTATTGGCAAGATAATACCAAAACTGCCGCGAGTTTTATCATTCACCCCCGCACCGGTCAAAACCTATATCGCACTGGAGACCTGGGCCGATATTTACCCAATGGCCAAATCGAATTTCTGGGTCGTGAAGACAATCAGGTGAAGCTGGGGGGATATCGCATTGAGCTAGGAGAAATTGAACTCGCCTTAGAGCAGCATCCTGATATTGCCCAAGCTGTGGTGCTGATTGCGGGGGAACCCAGACAGGGACAGCAGCTAGTGGCCTATGTCTGCCGGGAGGAGGCTGAAGGAACTTGCGATCGCACCCCATTCCAACCCCAGGATCTCAGACACCATGTAGGCCAGAAATTACCGACCTACATGGTGCCCCAAGGATATATGACCTTAGAGGAGATCCCCCTAACCAGCAATGGCAAAGTTGACCGCCATCGTCTAGAGACCCTATGGAAAACGACAGCATCGACAACAGACTCTACGGTAGAATCTACCCCCTATGTGGCCCCCGAAAATGCCATTCAATCCATGGTGATCGACATTTGGCAGGAAATTCTCAAACGGGACCCCATTGGCATTCAAGATAACTTCTTCGAGCTGGGCGGAGACTCTCTGCTAGCGATTCAGGTGATGACTCGGGTACGAGAAGTCTTCCAGGTTGAAGTATCTCTCCGTCATCTGTTTGAGGATCCTAGCGTAGCTCAACTAGCCACCGCCATTGCCCAAACCCTGGCAGAACAGATCGACCCGGACTTATTGTCTGAATTGGCCCCTGACAATGAGCCCCAAACCATAGGAGGAGGGACTAACCATGGATAATTTAACCAATCGCATTACCAATCTCTCCCCGGAACAGCTGGCTCAGCTTACCCAGCGTCTGCAAAAGAAACGGCAGGGATCATCATCGTCAATCCCTGCCCAATCGCGAGATACGGATACGTTCCCGCTTTCGTTTTCGCAACAACGGCTATGGTTGTTGCATCAGCTCCAGCCTGAGAGCCCGTTCTACCATCTCCCCAGCTCTATTCGCATCACGGGCCCTCTAAATATCTCTATCCTGGAACAGAGTTTGACGGCCCTATGTGAACGCCACGAACCGCTACGCACTGTCTTTAAGTTTGATGGAGCGGGAGAACCGGTGCAGGTGATTCAGCCGGTGCAACCATGGATACTCGACTGTGTTGATCTACAAGGGTTAGCCCTTGAACAACAGCAGCTACAAGTTGAGGAGCACGCCAGTACCACCGCTAAGGCCCCGTTTGATTTAGCAAACGGACCGCTGTTGCGATCTCAACTCCTACAGCTAGACACCGACAGCTATATCCTATGTCTGTGTCTGCATCACATCATTGCAGACGGCTGGGCTCTGGGCATTCTTATCCGAGAGCTAACGGCCCTATACGAAGCGTTTCAGACTAATCGCTCCAACCCTCTCCCCCCCTTAAGTATCCAGTATGTGGACTATGGGATCTGGCAGCGAGACTGGCTAGCAGGAGAGAACAGCCAACGCCATATTCAATACTGGCAACAGCAGCTGCAAGGGGCACCCACGGTACTAGAACTACCCACAGACTATCCCCGTCCTCCGGTGCAAAGTACCCAAGGAGGCAGACAGGCCGTTGCCCTAACACCAAAGTTAACCCAAGCCCTTAAGGACTTAGGCCAGCGTGAAGGGTCGACATTGTTTATGACTGTCCTGGCTGCCTTTAAAGTGCTGCTGTATCGTTACACCGAGCAAACTGATTTAGTTGTAGGAGCCCCCGTCGCCAACCGCAACCAGGTGGCCACAGAACAACTGATGGGTGTTTTGATCAATACCCTGGCCCTGAGAACACAGTTAGAACCGGACTGCACCTTTCGCCAACTTTTGCAGCAGGTGCGAGATGTGGTGATCGAAGCCAACGCCCACCAGGACTTACCTTTTGAGAAACTGGTAGATGTGTTGCAGCCAGAACGCTCCCGCAGCTATGCGCCACTGTTACAGGTGTTGCTGACGCTACAAAATCTACCGTTCCAGGCCTATCCCTGTGGTGACTTAACCATTCACCCCGAACCCATCTTCACTGGCACGACTCAGTTTGATCTGGTGCTTAATCTAGGAGAATCTGCCAATGGGTTAAATGGCTGGCTGGAATATAACACCGATATTTTTGCAGCCGAAACCATTCAACGGTTAGTTGAACACCTGACAGAGATTCTGATCCACTGTGCCACCACACCTGACTGTACTATCTCTGCTATACCGCTGCTGACGGCTCAGGAGCAGCAGCTAATGCAAGAGTGGAATAATACCCCGGCGGATTATCCCCATAATCAAGCTGCCCATAAATTATTTGAAGCTCAAGCAGAAAAAACACCGGATGCGAGCGCCCTCATCCTTGGCTCAGAACAACTCAGCTATCGAGACTTAAATCTAAAAGCCAATCAGCTAGCGCACACACTACAGCAACAAGGTGTAAGCCTGGAGACATTAGTCGGTGTCTGCGTCTCCAGGTCCATGGACAGGGTAATTGCCATTCTCGCCATTCTCAAGGTGGGAGGTGCCTACGTCCCCTTAGACCCCAAGTATCCGAAAGAGCGATTGCAATTTATGCTTCAGGATTCACAGGTGGGTGTTTTACTAACCCAAACCCATCTCCTGGAGAGTCTGCCAGCTATAGATGCCGAGGTTATTTGCCTAGATAAAACATTCACAGATCAGTCTCACCCCTCGCCCAATCCGGTGGATGTCACCGCTGAGAATTTAGCCTACGTTATCTATACATCCGGTTCCACCGGGAAACCCAAGGGTGTGCTAAATACCCATAGAGGTCTGTGCAATCTGACCGCTGTCCAACAGCGATGCTTTAAGGCGGGCGTCGGCAGTCGGGTGCTGCAATTTTCATCCCCCAGCTTTGATGCTTCAATTTGGGCGATATTTATGGCACTGACATCCGGTGCCACCCTAGTTTTAGCCACATCCACCGATCTAATTCCTGGGGAGAATCTAGAACGAACCTTTATCACCCATAAGATTTCCCACGTACTTTTGCCCCCTTCGGTGTTGCCCTTTCTCAAAGCGGAACGTTTGTCGGCACTGCAGCACATGATTGTGGGTGGTGAAGCCTGCTCTTTGGAGCTAGCCCATCAATGGTCCCCTTACTGCCAGTTTTGGAATGCCTATGGCCCGACCGAGGCTACGGTCTGCTCTACTCTGGCTCAGTTGGACGGTCAGTCTCAACAGTTAACCATTGGTGGCCCTCTAAATAATGTGCACACCTATATTTTAGATTCAAAGCTCCAGCCGGTTCCCATTGGCGTGCCAGGGGAACTGCACATTGGCGGTGTTGGTCTAGCTAGAGGGTATCTCAATCGCCCCGAGCTAACGGAACAAAAATTTATTGCCAATCCCTTTGGTCCAGGACGTTTGTATAAGACTGGAGACCGGGTGCGCTATTTAGCCAACGGTGAGATTGAGTTTCTCGGTCGGATCGATTTCCAGGTTAAACTGCGAGGGTTTCGTATTGAACTAGGAGAGATTGAATCGGTACTCAGCCGTCAGCAGCAGGTGAAAGACTGTGTAGTGGTGGCCCGTGAAGATACTCCTAGACAACCGCGCTTAATTGCCTATATTGTTGGCGATCAAGATTTAGCCGTTGATGAGATTCGTCAACAGCTGAAGCAAGCGCTGCCCGACTACATGGTGCCAGGTTGGATAGTGCCCCTGGAAACCTTACCCCTCACCCCCAATGGTAAGGTCGACCGCAAGGCCCTGCCAGTCGTTGATTCAAACGTCATCACTGGCCAGACGCCATATGTTAAACCCAACAACACCATTGAAAAAACGCTGGTTTCCATCTGGGAATCTGTTTTACAGGTGGAAAATGTGGGCATTAACAATAACTTTTTTGACCTGGGGGGCAACTCTTTGCTCCTAGTGCAGGCCCACGCTGCCCTACAGGAACAGCTCAAAATTAAGATACCCATCGTAGAACTCTTTGGGTACCCCACCATTAAAGAGCTAAGTGGTTTTCTCACGCGTTATACTCGGGCCACTCGGGCCAAACCAACGCGCGATCGCAAACGCCGTCAGGCCGATACTGCAAACTGCTTTGACATTGCCATTGTGTCCATGTCAGGCCGTTTTCCCGATGCCCAAAATGTGGATCAGTTCTGGCAAAACCTCAAAAATGGGGTGGAATCGGTTTCAGTCTTCTCAGACGATGAACTGCTCAAAGCGGGGGTAGATCCCGCACTGCTAAAAAATCCAGACTATGTCAAAGCAAATCCCGTTCTAGATAATATCGACCGATTCGATGCAGATTTCTTTGACATCAGCCCCAAGGAAGCAGAAATTCTAGATCCTCAGCAACGATTATTTTTAGAATGTGCGTGGGAGGCGCTAGAACAAGCAGGCTACGACCCCCAGCGCTATCCAGGGGCCATCGGTGTTTATGCAGGTCTGGGCATCAATGGATACCTACTCAACAATCTTATCCACCGTCGAGATTTGCTGGCATCCCTGGGCAATTACCGCATGGTGCTGGCCAGCGATAAGGACTTTTTGCCCACACGGGTGGCCTATAAGCTAAATCTGACTGGAGCAGCCATTAATGTGCAAACGGCCTGTTCCACCTCCCTGGTGGCCGTCCATCTAGCCTGTCAGAGTCTGATCAACGGTGAGACGGACATGGTATTGACCGGAGGCTCCTCAATTCGTATTCCCCACACCAGCGGCTACCTTTACCAGGAGGGGATGATTCTGTCCCCCGATGGCCACTGTCGTGCCTTTGATGCCAAGGCAGGGGGGACCATCGGCGGTAGCGGTGTGGCTGTCGTAATGCTAAAGCGTTTGGAAGATGCGATCGCAGACGGTGACCACTGTTATGCCGTGATCAAAGGGTCTGCCATTAACAACGACGGCTCTCGTAAAGTGGGATACACGGCACCAGCCATTGACGGTCAGGCAGCCGTCATTGAAGACGCCTTGGCGGTGGCTAACGTTGAACCGGAGAGTATTGGCTACATTGAAACCCATGGCACTGGCACCCCCTTGGGAGATCCGATTGAAATTGCGGCCCTAAATCGTGCCTTTCAACAAGACTCAGATCCACAACAATCAACTCAACAACAATCCTGCGCCATTGGCTCCCTCAAAACCAATGTGGGACATCTGGATGCCGCTGCAGGTGTAACAGGTCTGATTAAAGCGTCTCTTTCCCTTAACCATCAGTTACTCCCACCTAGCCTTAACTTTGAGTCTCCCAACCCTAAAGCTGGCTTAGGGAACAGCCCTTTCTACGTCAATACAGACTTAAAAGACTGGCCCCAGACAGAGCATCAACCCAGACGGGCCGGAGTCAGTTCCTTTGGCATCGGTGGAACTAACGCCCATGTCATTTTGGAGGAAGCCCCCCAGCGGTCTCCTTCTGGCCCTAGTCGCCCCTGGCAGCCATTGCTCCTATCGGCGAGGACAGCCTCCGCCCTCGATACCGCAACAGCAAACCTGGTGGACCATTTGCATCAACAGTCCACCCTCAACCTGGCGGATGTGGCCTATACCCTGAGCTGTGGACGTCAGGAATTTGCCCATCGTCGTCTGGTGGTGTGTCAGGACCGTGACCAGGCGATAGCGGCGTTAGGCGATCCATCTCAGTGCTTGACTGCAGCTGATACTGATGCGCGTTCTGTTGCGTTTCTGTTTCCTGGCCAGGGAGCCCAGCATGTAAACATGGGGTTAGACCTTTACCAGTCGGAACCTGTCTTTCGTCAAAAGGTGGACTATTGTGCAGAACAGCTGCAGCCCCTGCTTGATATAGACCTACGCCAGCTGCTCTACCCCCAACCTGATGCACAAGCTACCGCTACAGAACAACTCAAACAAACGGCCATTGCCCAGCCAGCATTATTTGTTATTGAATATGCTTTAGCCCAATTATGGCTTTCCTGGGGCGTGCAGCCTGGGGCCATGTTAGGCCATAGCATCGGAGAATATGTGGCGGCCTGTTTAGCGGGAGTGTTTAGCCTGGAAGATGGTCTGGCGTTGGTAGCAGCACGGGGACGGCTGATGCAGCAGCTACCAACAGGGTCAATGCTGTCGGTGCCGCTGCCAGTGGAGCAGGTAGAGAACTTGCTAGCTGGCAATGAGACGTTTGGGGAAATTGAGATCGCAGTCCTCAATGAACCAAACCGCTGCGTCGTGTCAGGTCCTACCAAAGCCATTGATGCATTAGAACAACATTTAGCCAGCCAATCTATCGAGAGCCAGCGTCTGCACACATCCCACGCGTTCCATTCCCCCATGATGGACCCCATTTTGGAGCCCTTCCGCCAGCGCTGTCAGCAGGTCCATCTGCAGCCTCCCCAAATCTCCTATCTATCTAATCTCACCGGCACCTGGATAACCACAGACCAGGCGATAGATCCTGACTACTGGGTGCAGCATCTGCGCCAGCCTGTCCGCTTTGCCCAGGGAGTCACTCAGCTTTGCCAGGATACTGCTGGTAAACAGATTCTGTTGGAGGTGGGGCCAGGTAAAACTCTCAGTTCCCTCGCTAAGCGTAATCCCAACAGTAAAGGGCAAGCAGTGGTTGCATCCATGCGTCACCCCAAAGAACCCAGCTCAGACCAGCAGGCATTAATCACGGCCCTGGGCAAACTTTGGCTCCAAGGGGCAACGATAGATTGGTTTGCTGTCTACGGTGAAGAACAGCGCCATCGGGTGCCCCTACCCACCTATCCCTTTGAACGGCAGCGCTACTGGCTAGAAGCAACAGCACCTATGGTCGCCCCCAGCCCTCCCAATCAAAAACAAGATCTAGCAGACTGGTTCTATTTACCCACCTGGAAACGTCGTCCCCTTCCTCCTGCGGCAGTCAAGCCTGAGACAACCCTAGAGACGCTGCTAGTTTTTGTAGATAACTTTGATGTGGCCCCACACCTGATTCATAAATTAGAGAGAGCGGGCCACACCCTGATCCAGGTAAAAATTGGAGAAACCTTTGTCCAGGAAGATGCCACTCACTACTGCCTCAATCCCCGACAGCCTCAGGATTACGATAGCCTGCTGCAGTCCTTAGGAAAGGTACCGAATACCGTAGTGCATCTATGGACGTTACCAGCATTTGAGGCTTGCCCAAGTACGGAACAACTAGAACAGTATCAAGCCCAAGGATTTTATAGTCTGCTGTTCTTTGCTCAAGCCTGGAACAAGCAAGGACTAACACACCCCTGCGACCTGGTAGTGATCACCCAACAGCTGCACAATGTCACTGGAGAAGACTCATTAGCACCCGCCAAAGCCACACTGCTAGGCCCCATCCAAACGATTCCCAAGGAGAGTCCTGGATTGACCTGTCGTTGTGTAGATATAGTCCTTACTGATTTAAATCAGCGACTAGCTGACCAGCTGGTGGCCGAGCTAGAGACAACGGTATCTGAAACAGCGGTTGCCTATCGTGCTAATCGCCGCTGGGTCCAGGATTTTGAACCCTATCCCATCGACGCAGTTCACCCGGAAACCAGTAAATTTCACTCCAGTGGCGTCTATTTGATTACCGGTGGGTTAGGCGGTTTAGGTCTCAGCATTGCCCAACATTTAGCCCAAAAATATCAGCCCACACTTATCCTCTTGGGGCGTTCTCCCCTCCCACCTGTCAACGCCTGGGATGATTTACTAAAATCCCATGACTCGGATGATTCAGTCGTTAACAAAATTAAGGCGATCCGAGCGTTGGAAGCCGAGGGTGCCGCTGTTCATATAGCCACAGCCGATGTCTGCAATCGGACCGAGCTGGACACAGCTCTCTCAGCCGCCATTGACCAAACAGGTTCCATTAACGGGGTGATTCACTCTGCTGGAGTTCTGGGCGGCGGTCTCGTCACCCTGATGACCCAGGAAGAAGCAGAAACGGTCATGGCCCCGAAAGTCCAGGGAACGTTCAATTTAGAAAAAGCGCTGGAGAATCAGTCTCTGGATTTTGTTGTCCTTTGTTCGTCTCTAACAGCTGTGGTAGGAGCAGTTGGACAGACTAGCTACTGCGCCGCCAATGCCTTTCTAGATGCCTATGCTAATTCTCGCAGTCAAGACAATGGCACCCATTACCTGACCGTTAATTGGGATAGTGTGCAACAGGTGGGCATGGCCATAGACGGCTTGAGCCAACTAATACAACGATTGGCCAACGAGCATGCCGGAGAAAGTCTGCTTAGACAGATAGAAATGGACCTGGCCCAAGGAATTTTACCCCAGGAAACGGGCGAAGTATTAGAGCGCCTGTTAATCCAAACCGAGCCCTGGGCATTGGTATCCACCCGTCCTTTGCATCAGCGTCTGGCCGAACTCGCCAAACACTATGCCCTGACTAACCCAGATGCCAGTTTAGCTCCAGCCTTAGACCTACCCTATGCCCCCGGGGAGAGCATTCCTGACGACCAGGTAGAAGCGGTGGTGATGAAAATTTTTCAGACATTGCTAGGGGTAAATGATCTGGGTATTAACGACAATTTCTTTGAGGTCGGCGGAGATTCTCTGATTGGCACCCAGCTGTTGTTCCACCTGAGGCAGACCTTTGCCGTTGATATCCCCATTGCCACAGTGTTTGATACCCCAACCATTGGCAAACTTGTAGAGGTGATTAAGGAGAAACAGCAGGCGACATCAACCACCGATGAACTAGACAAACTCAGCGACCTATTGGATCAGATGGAGGAGCTTTCTGATGGGGAGGCCAGCATCCTTCTCAATGACTGATATCAGCCCACAACAGGAGATTAAAGAAAAACGGAAAGGAAGATAACCATGGCCGAGAATGCGCGACTAAAACAAGAAGCCATAGCCAAACGGCTAGCAAATTTACCGCCCCAAAAGCGGGAAGTTTTTCTTAAACTGCTGCAAAAAGAAGGGATTGATCCCACTAAGCTGCCCATTCTGCCTGCCGAACGTCAAACCAATACCTTTCCCCTCTCTTGGTCTCAGGAAAGACTTTGGTTTATCCATCAGCTTGAAGGTCCTAGCGCCACCTATAACATTCCAGTTGTCCTGCAGATTAGCGGCACCGTACAGGTGGATGCGTTGGCAAAGACGCTGGATGCGATCGCACGCCGCCACAACGTCCTCCGCACCACGTTTGATGCTGTTGATGGCAAGCCGGTGCAAGTCATTCATGACGCAGTCCCGGCTCCTGGCAACTGGCCCCTACACCTAGAAAGCTGGCAAGACTGGGCCTTCGAAATCCATGGAGCCCCGCATCCAACAATAGACACCAAAATACACACATTCACCCATGAGCAGGCCCAAAAATCCTTTGACCTAACTGCCCTGCCCCTGGCCAGAGCCACCCTGGTGCAGCTCTCCCCCAGCCGCTCCATACTATTCCTAGAAGTACACCACATTATCTGGGATGCCTGGTCCATCGGCGTCTTCAGCCAGGAATTTTCCCAGCTCTATCGGGCCTATAGTCAGGGACAACCACCTACGCTTGCTCCCCTAACCATTCAATACACGGACTATACCGTGTGGCAACGTCAGTGGCTGTTGGGAGATGCCTTAGCAACACAACTCGACTATTGGAAACAGCAGTTAGCCAATACCCCAGCCCTATTAGAACTCCCCACCGATCATCCCCGCCCCTCAGTCCAGAGCTTCCAGGGCAACACCCACATCATGCGGCTAGATCCCGCATTAAGTAAGCGGATTCATAAGTTAGCTCAAAACCACCAGGTGACATTATTTATGGTTCTCCTGGCCGCATTTCAACTGTTGCTCCATCGTTATAGCGGTCAAGATGACATCGTGGTGGGGTCCCCCATTGCCAATCGTCAGCGGGCTGAATTAGAACCACTGCTGGGGTTCTTTATTAATACCCTGGCCCTGCGTACCCCCATTAACAACAGCGACACCGTTCGCGACTTACTGCGCCAGGTAAGACGCACCACGCTGGATGCCTACGCTTACCAGGATGTGCCCTTTGAGCAGATTGTCGAGGCCCTCCAACCCAAGAGGACCCTGGCCCATACACCAATTTTTCAGGTGTTATTGGTGTTGCAAAATGCACCCATGAAGGCCCTGGAGTTACCCGGTCTTACCCTCACACCCGTGGCTGAGGAGACCCAGGTTGCTAAGTTTGATTTAACCCTGGAAATCGAAGATAGTGCCCAGGGCCTAGTGGGCTATTGGATTTACAACAGCGATCTGTTTAAAGATGAGACAGTGACCCGCATGGGGCGTCACTTTGAAACCCTGCTGCAGCTAATGGTTGAGGATGAGACCCAGACTTTAGGCAGCCTATCGCTGCTCAGCCCAGCAGAACGACAACAGATTCTGACTGATTGGAATGATACCGCTATCTCCTATCCCCAAGCAAACCAATGCATCCATGAAATCTTTGAACAACAGGTCAGCCTGACGCCTGACGCTGTGGCCGTCGTCTATGAACAGAAACAGCTGAGCTATCAGGACCTCAATCACAAAGCCAATCAGCTGGCCCATCATTTAGAAAACTTGGGGGTGAGGCCTGACACCCTGGTGGGCATCTGCGTGGAACGCTCCCTTGAAATGGTGATAGGCCTGTTAGCCATTCTTAAGGTGGGGGGAGCCTATGTGCCAGTAGATCCTAGCTATCCCCAGGAACGCCTCCAGTTTATGCTCCAGGATGCTCAGGTTTCTATTTTATTAACCCAAGCATCCCTATTCGAACAACTGCAACAACAGCAGGCCCAACTCTTTTGTTTAGATCGAGACTGGGCCAAGATTGACCACCATAGCAGCCTCAATCTCAATACAGAATTAACGCCAGAGAACCTGGTCTATGTGATTTACACATCAGGATCGACAGGACAACCCAAGGGTGTGATGAATCGCCATGGGGGTATTTGTAATCGTCTGCTGTGGATGCAGGAGACCTATGGCCTGACATCGGAAGATCGGGTACTGCAAAAAACCCCCTTTAGCTTTGATGTGTCGGTGTGGGAGTTTTTCTGGCCTTTGACGGTAGGAGCAAGGCTGATCGTCGCCAAACCGGAGGGCCATAAGGACAGTGACTATCTGATCGACCTGATGGTGCAACAGCAGATTACAACGGTGCATTTTGTTCCCTCAATGCTGGCAGCATTCCTACAGGATCCCCACATTGAACGGTTGCAGAGTTTGAAACGCGTTATTTGTAGCGGTGAAGCCTTATCAAGTCAGCTACAGCAAGACTTTTTTGCTCAACTGGGGTGTGAACTGCATAATCTCTATGGCCCCACGGAAGCGGCCATTGATGTCACCGCCTGGCACTGTCAGCCAGACTCACAAGGTACGTCTGTCCCCATTGGACACCCCATCGCTAACACCCAGATTTATATCCTGGATAATGGCTGTCAGCCAGTTCCCATTGGAGTACCGGGAGAATTACACATTGGCGGTGCCGGACTGGCCCGGGGTTATTTAAACCGCCCAGACCTGACCCAAGAGAGATTTATTAGCAATCCCTTTGGTAAAGGACGGCTTTATAAAACTGGCGACCTGGCCCGCTATCGAGCCGATGGGGCCATTGAATACATCGGACGCATCGACTACCAGGTGAAACTGCGGGGATTTCGCATTGAGCTGGGGGAAATTGAAGCGGTTCTGGCTCAGCACCCACAGGTGCAACAGTGTGTGGCCATGGTGAGGGAAGATACCCCAGGCAACAAGCGACTGGTGGCCTATGTTGTGCACACTGACGATCTCGAAAGTGAGTTAGACAGTCTCAAGGCACACTTGAAGCAGCACCTACCCGACTATATGGTGCCCAATGTGTTGGTGCCCCTGGAGTCTTTGCCCTTGACCCCTAATGGCAAAGTGGATCGCAAAGCCTTAGCGGCTCCTGATACTGACCACAGCCATGAATTTGTTGCGCCTCAAACCGATGAAGAGAAGGTTCTAACGGAAATCTGGCAGGACATTCTCGGCCATGGACAGATTGGCATTCATGATAATTTCTTTGAGCTGGGGGGAGATTCAATTCTGAGTATTCAGATGATTGCCCAGGCTCGCAAGACGGGGTTGTCCCTCAGTCCAAAACAGCTGTTCCAATACCAAACCATTAGTGAACTCGCCTACGCCTCAATTCATGAGGTCGAATCACCAATTCTGGCGAACCAAGGGCAAGTGATGGGGTCAGTCCCTCTAACACCGATTCAACAGTGGTTCTTGGACCAACAGTGGAGCAATCCTCACCACTTTAATCAGGCAATATTGCTGCAGATACCCTCTGATCTTCAGGAAGACAGATTACAGAAGAGTTTGGAACACTTAGTAGTCCACCATGACGCACTGCGGTTGCGGTTTGAACAGCGGGATGGTCAGTGGTACCAGGACCATGTTGAAGATCATGTTGAGATTCCTGTAGAAAAGGTAGATTTATCGCAATTGTCAGCGGCAAAGCAGGAGGAGAAGATGGTTGCGATCGCAACCCAAAAGCAAGCCAGTCTCCACCTCAGCCAGGGTCCCATAGGTCGCATTGTTCTATTTAATCTAGGCAGCCAACAGCGGCTGTTACTCATCTTCCATCACCTGGTAATCGATGGCGTCTCCTGGCGTATCTTACTGGGTGACCTATGGGATCTGTATCAACACACTGAACAGCCCCAGCTACCCCCAAAAACAACAGCCTATCAGGACTGGGCCTTACAGCTAGAAAGCTACAGTCAATCCGATGACTTAAAAGCCCAGCTTGACTACTGGCTTAATCTTCCCTGGTCCCAGGTAGTACCCTTACCTGTAGATATCGCCAACACGCCCAACACGGCCACCGTAGCTGAAGCGGTCACCCTAACCACCAGCCTGAGCGAAGAAAATACCGCACAACTTCTGCAACAGGTGCCAGATGCCTACAACACTCACATTAACGATGCCTTATTGACCGCTTTGGTTGATGTGCTCGGGACTTGGACCGGTAGTAACACCGTGCTCGTTAATTTAGAAGGCCACGGACGAGATCCCCTATGGGAATCAATAGATGTCTCTCGCACTGTGGGCTGGTTTACCAGTCTTTATCCAGTGCTGTTAACAACGACACCTCAAGCATCTCCTGGAGAAAATCTAAAGGCGATAAAAGAATCCCTCAGAGCGATTCCCCAGGGTGGGCTTGGCCATGGACTACTGCGCTACATGACGCCAGAGTCTATCCTGCCTGCATTGCCAACACCGCAGCTAAGTTTTAACTACCTGGGTCAAATTGACAAAGGGTTGGATGATTCTGGTGACTGGTCCTTAGCCCCTGAACCTGTAGGCGAGGTTCACGCACCAGATGGAAACAGCCCCCACCTAATTGATATTACGAGCCAAACAGTGGCAGGAAAATTACAAATCAATTGGAGTTACAGCCGTGCCCACCATCACCCAGACACCATCGAACAGCTAGCCCAGAATTACATCCATGCCTTAAAAACACTCATCGACCACTGTTTGTCGACAGACACAGGAGGTTATACCCCATCTGACTTTCCCATGGTTGATTTATCCCAGACTGACCTCGACGATGTGATGCAGCAACTCAGCTCATAGGGACACAGTTAAGTCCTCAAACAATTTGTCCGCCCCCAGACTATTCAAACTAACTACGCCGTGAATACTAAACTGAGTCGCAACATTCAAACCATTTATCCAGCCACGCCCATGCAGCAGGGCATGCTGTTTCACAGTGCCTATGCGGCTGAATCGGGTATTTATGTTGAACAACTCCAGTTCACCCTAGAGGGGCCAGTTGATCTGGATACACTGCGACAGGCATGGCAGCAGCTGATTGATCAACATGACGTGCTGCGCACCTGTTTTATTTGGCAGCGGACTCAAACCCTACAAGTAGTCCTTAAACAGGTAGACCTGCCCTGGCACCATCACGATTGGCAGCATGTGCCAGAGCAACAGCAAAAATTACAGGAATGGCTACAGCACGATCAGCAAACGGGCTTTGATACGACAAAAGCTCCGCTGATGCGCTGTACCTTGATTACCCTGGGACACCATCGCCATCAGTTCGTCTGGACCTACCACCACGCCTTATTGGATGGCTGGAGTCTATCGATGTTGATGCAGGATCTATTGATCAACTACCAAACCAGCAACCAACAACGGGTTAAGCCTGGGGTTAACCGCCGCCCTTATCAAACCTATGTGGCCTGGTTACAACAGCAGGATCAAACAACGGTTGAAGCTTATTGGCAACAACAGCTAACGGGGTTTCTGACCCCAACACCGTTACCTCTGCAAGCCCGAGAGCATACACCATCTCTAACATCCGACCTACATGAGTGGAAAAATCTACTGAAGACAGATTTTACCCAGGAAATCCAAGCCTGGGTAAAGCAACAGCGGATAAGTTTAGCCACCCTTATTTATAGCGTTTGGGGTATCCTGCTCAGCCGCTACAGCGGCGAATCAGATGTGACCTTTGGGATCACGGTGTCAGGGCGTGACATCCCCCTAAACGGTGTTGAGGACATGGTGGGGCTGTTTATCAATACCCTACCGCTGAGGGTAACGTTATCCTCAGACTCTTCCGGCGCAACCGTACTAAAACAGCTACAGCAAGATCTCCAGACATTACAAAGCTATAGCTATATGCCCCTGGTGGAAATTCAGCGTCTGAGTAAGCTGCCCCACGATCTGTTTAACACCCTGGTGGTAATTGAAAACTATCCCATTGACCAATCCCTGCAGGATTATCAGCAAACATTACCGCTGCAAAATGTCATTGCCAGTGAACGGACGAACTACCCGCTGACTCTAGTCATGATTCCTGGGCAACAGCTATCGTTAAATTTTGCCTACAACAGCGACCTGTTCACCATCGAGACCATTAAACGTCTGAGCCACCATTTTGAAGCACTTCTCCAGGCAGTCGTAAATGACAGCTCGGCCACGATCGCGCCGCTCCCGCTGGCAACCAAAGCTGAACAACAGCTGTTGGCGACGTGGACTCAAACGACCCAAGACTACTCACAAGCATGCATTCATCAACTATTTGAACAGCAGGTTGACAAAGCACCAGATGCGATAGCGGTGATATCAGAAAACACCCAGCTCACCTATCAAGCACTCAACCAGCGCGCCAATCAGTTAGCCCATCATCTGCAAGGGTTGGGAGTGGGTCCTGACACCTTAGTGGGTATTTGTGTAGAGCGTTCCCCAGAAATGGTGGTGGGTCTGCTGGCGATTCTGAAAGCAGGCGGGGTCTATGTACCCATCGATCCCTATTATCCCGAAGCACGAATTGAATTTATGCTTGAGGATACCCAGGTTTCGGTACTGCTCACCCAGACACACCTGCTGGACAGTCTACCAGACTTAAAGACCCAGGTAATCTGCTTAGATAAAGATTGGACCACCATTGCCCAGAATTCTTCTAAAAATCTCTCTGTAAAGGTGATGGCTGATCACCTCGCCTATGTGATTTTCACCTCTGGCTCTACTGGGCAGCCTAAGGGCGTTATGGTGCCCCACCGGGCCATCAGTAACCAGATGCAATGGATACAGCAAACGTTTCCCCTAGAGGAGACAGACAAGTTTCTTCAGAGAACAAACTTTAGTTTTGATGCATCTGTCTGGGAATTCTATGCTCCACTGTTGGCAGGGGCTCAGTTAGTTCTCGCTAGTCCCGGCAGGTTCCAAGCTGGAGATTTTTTAGTCAAAACCATCATCGATCAGCAAATCACCCATATACAGCTTGTTCCTTCTTTATTAAGGCTATTGTTGGAACAACCAGACTTTGATCAGTGCCGGTCTCTTAAACAAGTGTTTTGCGGAGGGGAAGCGCTATCAGTTGACTTACCGCAGGCGTTTTTCGGCCAGCTTGATGCATCCTTACATAACCTGTACGGCCCCACGGAAGCTTGCATTAATTCCACCTATTGGACCTGCAATCCTGGTGAGACACCCAAAACCATTCCCATTGGGCGCCCCGTTGCCAATGCCCAGGCTTATATATTGGACGCAAATTTGCAATTGGTGCCCATGGGGGCGCCAGGAGAATTGCATATAGGTGGGGCTGGTATCGCCAAGGGCTATCTAGACCGGCCGGAGTTAACGGCGGAGAAGTTTATTGCTAATCCCTTGGGCGCAGGTCGTCTCTACAAAACTGGAGACCTGGTTCGTTATCAGCCTGATGGGGCCATTGAATATCTGGGTCGCATAGACCACCAGGTAAAAATTCGTGGGTTCCGCATTGAACTGGGAGAGATTGAATCGGCACTGACTCAGCATGAGCAAATCAAGGCAGGGGTGGTGCTAATGCGAGAAGATAAACCAGGGGATCAGCGGCTGGTGGCCTATGTGGTCGGCAGAGAGATTTCTGGCGAAGAGCTAAAAACAGGTCTCAAACAACGCCTCCCCGACTATATGGTACCAACGGTAATTGTGCCATTGGACGAAATGCCCCTAATGCCCAATGGCAAGATAGACCGTCAGGCATTGCCGACGCCCACCTATGGTGTCAGCCAAACAGAGGGCGTTGTCGCACCACAAACCGAGCAACAGATTCTAATTACAAATCTCTTTGCCGAAATTCTCTCCATACCGGCTGAGGCCATTGGCATCCATGATAATTTCTTTCAGTTGGGCGGTCATTCTCTGCTGGCCATGCGATTAATCACATCCCTACGCCAGGCATTTGAAAGAGAGATTCCCTTAAGGGTCTTATTTGAAACTCCCACTGTTGCTGGAGTAGATAGAGCGTTAGACACCGAAACCACCGGGAACCTGAGCATTCCCAAAATTACATCGATCCTCCGAGATAAGACGCCCATACCGCTCTCCTATGCCCAGGAGCGACTGTGGTTTCTGGCGCAGTTGGAAGGGGTGTCGGCTACCTACAACATGCCAGGAGCAGTCCGGGTAGAAGGCAGCTTTGAGGTAGCCCTTCTACAGCAAGCCCTTGGTGACATGATTCGTCGCCATGAGGTGCTCCGCACCACCTTTCCTGTGGTTAACGGTGCCGCTGTACAACGGATTCATCCAACGCTGGAGATGCCTCTACGGGTGATCGAGTCATCTGAGCTGACTGTCTCCCTAGCAGATTGGCTCAACCATGAGGTACAGCAGCCGTTTGACCTGACGACAGGCCCGTTGCTACGGGTGGCGTTGGTCCGCCTCAAGCCAGACACCGCTGTTCTTGTGTTGACCATGCATCACATAATTAGCGATGGTTGGTCCATTGGTGTATTTATCCGAGAACTGATCGGGCTCTATGGCACCGATGGAGGGGATAAACCTGCTCTATCGGTGCAGTATGCCGATTATGCCCAATGGCAACGCCAGTGGCTGCAGGGGGAGGTTCTGGACACTCAGCTTGGCTATTGGCGACAGCAGCTAGCAGACGCTCCCACATTATTAGAGTTGCCCACGGACCATCCTCGACCAGCGGTACAAAATTTTAATGGTCGGACCCAGGTAATTACGCTACCTAAGCCATTAAGCGACCAACTAGAAGCTCTGTCTAAACAGCATCAGGTCACTCTGTTTATGACGCTGCTGACGGCTTTCCAGATACTGCTTTATCGCTATAGCAACCAGCCCGATATTGTAGTGGGTTCTAGTATTGCTAATCGCCAGCAGGCTGAGCTGGAACCGTTGATTGGGTTGTTTGTGAATACATTGGTGTTGCGATCGCACATCACCCCCACAGACTCCGTCAAATCCCTCCTCCAGCAGGTCAAACAAATGACCCTGGAGGCCTACAGCCATAAAGACGTCTCCTTTGAACAAGTCGTAGAAACCCTGCAGCCCCAGCGCAGCCTGGCCCATTCGCCCCTATTCCAGGTGATGTTTATGCTGCAAAATACCCCCAAAGCTCCCCTGGAATTACCCAATATGACCGTGACTCCGCTCCCCGCCGAGTCCGTTGCCGCCAAATTTGACCTAACCCTTTCCATAGAAGACAGTAATCAGGGCTTAGTCGGTCAGTGGGAATATAACACTGACCTGTTTGAGCCAGACACCATTGCCCGCATGGCCAACCATTTTGAGGTGCTCCTAACGGCGATGGTGGCCGATACTTCCCAGTCTGTAGCCACCCTGCCCTTGCTCACCGCCCCAGAACAACAACAGCTAGCAGAGTGGAATAATACAGGTGCCCCATACCCTGACACCTGCCTGCACACCTTGGTTGAACAGCAGGCGCAACGCACACCGGACGCAGTGGCGGTGGTATTTGAAAAAGAACAATTAACGTACCAGAATCTAAATACCAAAGCAGATTGCCTGGCTCACTATTTAAAGACTGTTGGGGTGGGACCTGACACATTAGTGGGCATCTGCGTAAAACGCTCGGTGGATATGATGGTAGGTCTTCTGGGAATTCTCAAAGCCGGAGGTGCTTATATTCCGCTGGATCCCCACTATCCACAACAGCGTTTGGCCGTTATGGTGGATGACGCCGACATCGAAATATTGGTCAGTCAGTCTTGGCTGTTGGATCTTCTCCCCAACTATCATGGGAAGACTGTCTGTTTAGATCAACCCATCGCTTCCCCTGTTTCATCTGCCCTCCCTCTCCAGGCAGAAAACCTGGCCTATATGATCTACACGTCCGGCTCCACAGGTCGACCCAAGGGAGTCCAAATCACCCACAATTCCGTTGTAGATTTGCTGCATTCTCAACGACAAGCGTTAGGCATTACCCAACAGGACACCATCCTGTCGGCAGCATCCTTCTCCTTTGACATGTCGATTTTAGAGCTATGGCTCCCTCTTGTGGTTGGGGCGCGACTGGTTCTAGTCTCCCGAGATGTGGCCCAAGATGGTCTGCGCCTCGCTGACCAAATTAATACCCATGGTGTAACCCTGATGCAGGCCACCCCTGCCACCTGGCGTATGCTACTGGATGCCAACTGGGCAGGTAGCTCTCAATTACAAATCATCTGTGGTGGAGAAGCCTTATCCCCTGACTTAGCCTCAGCGTTAATCTCTCGATGTGCCACCTTAAGAAATTTCTATGGACCCACCGAAGCAACGGTTTGGGCAACCCAACAGGCCATCACAGCAGACAAACCCATCACCGTCGGGCGACCGTTGGCCAACACCCAAATCTATCTCCTGGATGAGTCATTTAATCCTGTCCCCGTAGGCGTGCCAGGAGAACTTTACATCGGCGGCGTCCGCCTGTCACGGGGCTACTATCAACGCCCTAGCCTGACCGCCGAACGCTTTATCCCAAATCCCTTTAGCCAAATACCCGGAGCACGTCTCTATCGCACCGGTGACTTAGCCCGCTATCTACCCGATGGCACCCTTGATTATCTTGGTCGGGCAGATTACCAGGTCAAACTGCGAGGCTTTCGCATTGAGCTGGGGGAGATTGAAATGGTGCTTGATCGCCACGAGCAAGTGCAGCAATGTGCGGTGATTGTTCACAAGGATACGGCCCAGCAGGAACGGTTGGTGGCCTATGTTGTCGGTGAGGTTAAGACCAATGACATCAAGCAACACCTCAGACAGCATCTGCCTGATTATATGGTCCCCAATGCAGTGATGTTTCTGCCCGCGTTGCCCCTTACACCCAATGGCAAATTAGATCGCAAGGCCCTACCTGAACCCGATTACGAGCACACCACCGAGTTTGTTGCCCCCCAGACAGAGCGTCAAAAACTCATTGCCGCCCTATTTGCTAACGTGCTGACGCTACCAGCAGAACAGATCGGCATTTACGATAACTTCTTTGAATTAGGCGGTCACTCCCTCTTAGCCACCCAGATCATTACCCGCATGCGGCAGATTTTCCATGTGACTATCTCGGTACGACAGCTATTTGAAACCCCCACCGTAGTGGAATTGGCCACATGGCTAGGGGAGCAACGCCAGGCTCAGCAGGATGCAATCAGCCGAGTAGAGAGGGATCAGCCCTTACCCCTCTCCTTTGCCCAGGAGCGACTGTGGTTTATCCAACAGCTGGATCTTGGCAGTGGGGCCTATAACCAAACCATGGCCGTTCGCCTTAATGGCAACCTGGACATTGAGGCACTACGGCAAAGTTTACAGACAATTGTGGATCGCCACGAGACCCTCAGAACCACCTTCATCCTGCAGCAGGGCAAACCAGTACAACAAATTGCCACCACCCTCGCAGCCCCCTTACCCATCGTTGATCTGCCAACCCTAACGCCAGAGGCTGAAGAAATACAGCGGTTAGCTACCATTGAAGAACAAGCGCCCTTTGACCTCACCCAGGGACCACTCTTTCGAGCTCGGATTCTGCGTTTGCAGGAAAAAGAGCATGTGCTGTTGTGGACCACTCACCATATTATTTCCGACATTTGGTCCACGGGCGTACTGGTAAATGAGCTGGCCACCCTGTATACCGCCTACACCACATCATCACTACCCTTACTAGAATCCTTACCAATTCAGTATGCAGACTTTGCCGTCTGGCAGCGTCAATGGCTCACGGGTGAGGTACTAGATCAACAGCTCACCTACTGGCGACAAAAATTAGGGGGCCAGCTGCCAGTCTTGAATTTACCAGCAGACTATCCACCGCCGGAAACCCCTAGCTTTCGAGGGGACATGGCTAAATTCCAGCTTCCAGCGACTCTGGCTAACAAACTACATCGATTGAGTCAGGACAATGGGGCCACATTATTTATGGCCCTCCTGGCCGGGTTCAAGACATTGTTGTATGCCCACACAGGGCAGTCGGATATGCTGGTGGGCACCGATATCGCCAATCGTAACCGGGCTGAAATTGAAGGACTGATTGGATTCTTTATTAACTTACTGGTGTTGCGTACGGATCTATCAGGCAATCCCAGCTTTCAAGACCTGCTGCAGCGAGTAAGAGATGTGGCCCTAGATAGCTATGCTCACCAAGATTTACCCTTTTCCCAGCTAGTTCAAACCCTGCAGACCGATACACGCCGTGGCGGTGAAACGCCCCTGGTTCAAGTGCTGTTTGTCATGCAAAATGCCCCCTTTACACCACTAGAACTGCCAGATATCACCCTGACACCAGTCTCTTTAGAGACCAACTCCGCCCGGTTTGACCTGGCCCTCTTTGTCAATGAAACCCCTGACGGTATTACCGTTGCCTGGAACTACAGCACTGATCGCTTTGCCGGTGACACCATCAGCCGCCTGGCTCAGCAATTTGAGACACTCCTTACTCAGGCCGTATCTCAACCGGATATCTCGTTAGAAACCCTCACATCTATGGTTACCCAACAGCAGTCAAGTTCAAAAGGTCCCAAACGACGTAAGAAGTTCAAACGAGTAGCGCCTCAGGCCGTACAGCAATCGGCAGCCGATGTCGTCAACATTCAGCCCTTACCCTGTGGCGTCATGACGGTCCAAGCCAACAGTGACAACATTGATTTGGCCCCGTGGGCAAAGGGAGAACGGACAGCCCTTAATCAGCAGCTATCTAAACACGGTGCTTTGCTTTTCCGTGGATTTTCGATTACCACTGCCAAGGATTTTGAACAGGCCGCCGAAGCCATCTGCCCCGATCTGTTTGGCGAATATGGCGACCTACCCCGCACAGGGGTGAGTGACAAGGTATATGGCTCCACCCCCTATCCAGAAGACAAGGCTATTCTGTTCCATAATGAGAGTTCTCATTTACAGCAGTGGCCCATGAAAATTTGGTTCTGCTGTTTACAACCGGCCAAGCAAGGAGGGGCCACCCCCATCGTAGACTGCCGTAAAATTTATCAGGCCTTGAGTCCCGAAATTCGAGATTGTCTAGACCAAAAACAACTCATGTATGTTCGCAACTATATTAAGGGTCTGGATGTGAATTGGCAGGACTTTTTCCACACTAACGACCGTAGTGTTGTAGAACAGCGTTGTCAGGCTGCTGACATAGAGTGGGAGTGGCTAGCAGATGATGGATTACAAACCCGACAGATACGGCCAGCCCTGGCCCGTCACCCTCACACTGGCGAGGGGGTAGTGTTTAACCAGCTACAGCTGCACCATCTGTCCTATCTTGATCAGCCCACACAGCAGTCCCTGCTTTCTCTGTTTGGAGAAGATCGGCTACCGCGCCAGGTTTATTACGGTGATGGGTCCCCCATTGAGCCGGAGGTGCTCCATGCACTGCAAACCGCTTACACAGAGGCGGAACAATTTTTCACTTGGCAGCAGGGAGATATGTTGATGCTCGACAACATGCTGATGGCCCACGGACGACAGTCCTATGTGGGGCCTCGCAAAATTGCGGTGGCCATGGGGGAAATTATGACCCAAGCCAACCTAACTCAGGTATCCCCGTCTCCTGCCGCTTAGTTCTTTTTCCGCTAATTTCTCTACTCTTATTCACGTTACTCTCCTATCCTCAAACTGTTCCCCTATGTCTTCTCCGTCGATCACTGGTTTTAAGCTTTCTTCCCAACAACGCCAGATTTGGTGGCAGCAGTCTAATTTGGACAAAGCTCTGACCGCTCAGTGCCATATTACGTTGCAGGGCAACCTCGACCTAGCATTATTGCAAAGGGCGTTGCAAGCGATTGTTGATTACCATGAGATTTTTCGAACTAGTTTTCAGGAAACCCAAGGGATAATACTGCCACTACAGGTAATTCAGGAGCGAGGAACCATCATCTGGCAGGTAGTGGATTTAACGACCGACACCTCTGCAGAGCGAACCATCGCAAATCATCAAGAAACCCATCGGCAACTAGCCCAGAGAACCGATCAAGCCTGTGTCCAAGCCACGATCTTTCAGATTAGTGAACGACGGCATACCCTATTGCTTACCCTGCCTGCCCTATATGCTGATCACCAGACATATCAGATTTTTCTAACTCAGCTGAGTCAACGCTATGGTGGTCTGCAGCTCAGTGAAGACCCAGTGCAGTATGTTCAGTTTGCCACCTGGCAAGAGCAGTTATTGACTGATGTGGATGAGGATAGTCAGGCAGCTCAGGCGTTTTGGCAGCAGCAGTCTGCACAAACACCTCAACCGTTGTCGCCGCCCTTACGGTATCGAGGCTTGCAACCAGGAGACTATACTCCTCTGGTTTATCGCAGTGATGTGGCAACCGATGTCGCCAGCAAACTCATAGCCATGACAGAATCAACCTCAGCTATCTTGCTGACGAGCTGGTTAATTTTGCTGTGGCGACATAGTGAGCGGGATAGTATCACCATTGGAGTGACCTGTGACGGTCGTCAGGATGAGGATTTAGTAGAGGCCTGTGGCCCCTTTAACCGCACAGTGCCTTTGCAGGGGCAGTTGTCTGGAGAAACGGTTTTTACAGCGCTGTTACGACAAGTAGAACAGTCCTGGCAAGATCTAAATGACTGGCAAGATTATTTCCCTGTTGAGCGCTTGGTCAAGCTACCTGTTGGGTTTGAGTTTATGACTCAACCGGCCACGGTGAATGCTGGTGGAATCGACTTCACCCTTGACCATACCTGGGTCTATGGGGACGCTCCAGAGTTAAGATTAGCTGCTGTTCAAAGAGGGCAGCAGCTAATTTTAGAATTTCACTATGATGAGACGATTATGGCTGAGGGTGCGATCGCAACCCTCAGCACCCAGCTCCATGCTCTCTTAGCCAACATTAGCCAACAGCCAACAGCCCCCATCGGCAGTTTCAAACTAACGGATGACACCTGTGACCTAACGCCCTCCTCAGGCAGCGAGCTTCTACAAGGTATCCCGAACACCTGCATTCATCACCGCATTGAACAACAGGCTGAACACACACCCAATGCCCTCGCTCTGATTTATGAAGACCAGCAGTTGACCTATCAGGACCTTAACAATCGAGCCAATCAGCTGGCCCATCATCTACAACAGCTGGGTGCTGGACCAGAAGTGCCCGTTGCCCTATATCTGGAACGAGGGCCTGAGTTGCTGATTGCTCTTCTGGCCATTCTCAAGGCAGGCGCAGTCTATTTACCGATTGATTTGGCATTACCCGGCAATGGCGTTAGCTATCGCATAGACGATGCTCGGGCGAAGATTTTAGTCACACGACAACGGCTGATAGGAGAGACATTGGTTCGCTCTCAGGTAGTCTGTTTGGACAGTGACAGCAATGCTATCAGCCAACAAAGTCACGCTAATCCCACTAGCACTGTTACCCCGGCCAATCTTGCTTACATCATTTACACCTCCGGGTCCACAGGACAGCCCAAAGGTGTCGCCGTGGAACATCGTCAGTTAATCGCCTATGTCGACAGTGCCATTGACCGCCTAAAGCTACCCGCCGCTGGTCACTACGCCACAGTATCCACCATGGCTGCCGATTTGGGCCACACTATGATCTTTCCCTGCCTCTGCCAGGGGGGCACCTTGCACCTGATTGCTGCAGAGCGCGTTGGGGATGCCCAGGCGCTAATGGACTACACACAACGGCATCCCATTGACTGCCTTAAGATTGTGCCATCCCACCTCAAAGCTCTCCTGCAAATTCCACAACCAGAACAGATATTACCCCGTCAACGGCTGGTACTCGGAGGCGAAACCTGCCCATGGTCACTGATAGAACAGATCCAACAACTAGCCCCCACCTGCCACAACTTTAACCACTACGGCCCCACCGAAACCACTGTTGGGGCCCTAACCTATGCTGTTAAAGCGGTGGCCCAGCAAACAGCGGCTACTGTTCCCATCGGTCAAGCCCTCGCCAATAGCCAAATTTATCTGTTGGACCCAGATTTAAATCCTGTCCCTATGGGAATTCCAGGCGAAGTTTACATCGGTGGCAACGGTGTCACCCGTGGCTATTTGCGGCGTCCAGGCTTAACGGCCTCTCGGTTTATGCCAGACCCCTTTAGCAACCAGTCAGGAGCCCGCATGTACCGCACTGGAGACCTGGCTCGCCGCCACCTTGACGGCAATCTGGAGTTTTTACGCCGGGTGGATTTACAGGTGAAGCTCCATGGTTTTCGCATTGAGCTGGGAGAAATCGAGGCTCAGCTCAACCAGCATCCTCATGTCCAGGCAGCCAGTGTCATTGTCAGGGAAGACAATCCTGACAATCCTTTGCTAGTAGCCTATGTGGTGCCCACAGCAGAAAAAGATCTAGATACTACTGACTTCCGTTCCTTTTTGCGTCAGCGGCTGCCCAACTATATGATTCCGAGCCTGTTTGTTGCTCTGACTGCCCTACCCCTCAACCCTAATGGCAAAGTAGCTCGACAGGCACTACCCGCCCCAGAACGCATCAGACCTGACCTGGCCAAACAATTTGTCGCCCCTCGTACCCCAACAGAAGAGTCCATTGCAGAAATCTGGACAGAGGTCCTAGGTCTAGAAACCATTGGCGTCAACGACAACTTCTTTGACTTAGGCGGCCATTCTTTATTGGCGACTCAGGTCCTCTCGCGTCTAAGGGAAGTGTTTCAAGTCGAGCTGCCCCTACGACAGCTGTTTGAAGCCCATACGGTAGCCGAAATTGCTGTGGTCGTTGAAACAGCCCTTCTAGAGGAAATTGAATCAATGACAGACGAAGAAGCACAGGCACTCATGGGCTAGTAAGGAGATTAGTCAATCGATTAGAACAAGCAGACAAGCAAACTACGATGGCAGACCCGATTTCCAATCGAAAATCCCAACTCTCTGCGGCCAAACGGGCGCTCCTGGCTCAGCGATTAAAGGGAAAAGCTAAAACGGCAACTCCAGCTATTCCCCGTCGTCCTGCTGACGCTGTCGTGCCGTTATCATTTTCCCAGCAACGTCTCTGGTTTCTGTATCAGTTTGCACCTGACAATCCGTTCTATAACGTTCCCTTTGGACTGCGTCTACGGGGAAAACTAGATCTTAATGCTTTAAATCAAGTGTTACAGACTTTGATTCAGCGCCATGAGATTCTTCGTACCACCTTTGTTGATGCAGACCAAACTAACGAGGGAGAGACAAGCAGCAGTGGACAGCCTCAGCAAATTGTTCACCCTAAAGGCCTAACAACACTGCAGCAGATTGATTTATCAGGGTTGGGGGCACAGGTATGGCCTGAGGTTGAGCGCCAAGCTCACATAGAATCCCATAAACCGTTTAATCTCTATGAGGGGCCCCTACTGCGGGTGACGCTGCTGACCGTGGCAGCAGATGATTTTGTGTTGCTGATGACATTGCATCACATTATTTCCGATGTCTGGTCCACTGGGGTGCTGGTGAAGGAAATGGCAATGCTTTATCACGCATTTACCCAAGTACTCCCCAATCCACTACCACCGCTGCCCATTCAATATGGTGATTTCACCCTGTGGCAACGACAGCGTCTACGGGGTGATTATTTACAGAAGCAGATTAACTACTGGAAACAGCAGTTTGCCACCCTGCCCCCTGTGTTACAACTGCCCACCGATCGGCCTCGACCCGCCGTGCAGAGTTTTCGCGGTGATTCTCAAAATTTTACCCTGTCTGCGGAGTTAACCACCGGATTAAAGCAGTTGGGACAGGCCACTGATGCCACCCTATTTATGACAGTACTGGCTGCGTTTAAAGTACTGCTCTATCGTTATACAGGCCAGACGGACATTACCGTTGGCTCCCCCATTGCCAATCGGAATCAGGCTGCTATTGAAGGGTTGGTGGGTTTGTTTATGAATACCCTGGCGCTGCGCACTCAGCTGGACGGTAATCCCAGCTTCCGCGATGTGTTGTTACGGGTGAGAGAAACAGCCCTAGGGGCCTACAGCCATCAAGATTTACCCTTTGAAAAACTGATTGATACGCTTTCCTTACCAAGAGAGTTGAGCCATACGCCTTTGTTCCAGGTGATGGTGGTTTTACAAAATGCCCCCAATAGTGGACTGCAGCTGCCAAACCTGACCCTTGATCCGTTAGAGCTACCCCGCACCACGGCTAAACTGGATCTCACCATCACACTGATGGAGGTAGCCCCAGGGATGCATGGGAGTATTGAGTACAATACTGACCTGTTTGATGGCACCACCATTGAGCGGTTGCTGGGTCATTTTCAGGTGTTGCTGACGGAGATTGTCACTACACCAGATACCTGTTTGGGTGAACTGCCTCTGCTCAGTCCAAATGAGGTAAAACAGCTGGAACAGTGGCGTCAGACGGACAATCTAGAGGTGTCTCCCACGTGCCTCCATCAGCATTTTGAAGCCCAAGTGGAGAAACATCCAGATGCGATCTCACTCACCTTTGAGCAGGATCACCTCACCTACGGTGAACTCAACCAGCAAGCGAATCAAATCGCCCACTATCTACGAGAGCTAGGCGTCGGTCCAGACAAGCTATTCAAATCGCCCCCTCTCTCCTTGTGCTCGGCGTCGGGCCAGACATGCTTGTGGGGCTTTGCGTTGCGCGCTCCCCTGACATGGTGGTGGGCATTCTGGGGATTCTTAAAGCGGGGGGAGCCTATGTGCCGCTAGACCCCGCTTATCCCACGGCTCGTTTGAAATTTATGTTTCAAGATGCGGATATCTCCGTGCTTGTCACCCAGTCATCCTTGTTGCAGGACATTCCCGACTCTCCGGTACCGGTGGTGACCCTTGACGGGGATAGGGCAAAGATTACCCAGGCAGCCACCACCAATCCAGACGCCAGGGTAACCGCTGGCAACCTGGCCTATATTATCTACACGTCGGGCTCCACCGGCACCCCCAAGGGCGTGATGATTCCCCATCACAACGTGGTGCGATTGTTCAAGGCGGCCGATCGGCTCTATCACTTCGATCATCAAGATTGTTGGACTCTATTTCACTCCTATGCCTTTGATTTCTCGGTGTGGGAGCTGTGGGGAGCCCTCCTCTATGGGGGACGTTTGGTGATAGTGCCCTACTGGATTAGTCGTTCTCCCCAGGAGTTTTATCAGCTGTTGGTGGACCAGCGGGTGACAGTCCTCAACCAAACCCCCTCCGCATTTAACCAGGTGATTCAGATTGATGCGCATCAATCTGCCAATAGCCTTAGCCTGCGCTATGTCATCTTTGGCGGCGAGGCATTGGCCATAGAAAGTCTGCGCCCCTGGTTTGAGCGACATGGAGACACCCAGCCCCAGCTGGTCAATATGTATGGCATTACCGAAACCACGGTCCATGTCACCCATCGCCCCCTGACGGTAACCGACCTGGATCGGGCTAGCAGTCCCATTGGTCAGCCTCTGGCAGATCTCCAGTGCACCATTTTAGATCCCTATTTGCAGCCAGTTCCCATTGGGGTGCCGGGAGAGCTCCATGTGGGAGGAGCCGGTTTAGCCAGAGGCTATCTTAATCGGCCTGAATTAACGGCAGAAAGATTTATTGATCATCCCTTTAGCCAGGGTCGGCTCTACAAAACCGGTGATTTGGTTAAATACTTACCCGATGGCACCCTGGACTATCTGGGGCGGATTGACCATCAGGTGAAAATTCGGGGTTTTCGCATCGAACTAGGGGAGATTGAAGCGTTACTGCAACAGCATCCCCAGGTAAGAGAAACCCTGGTAATGGTACGCCCAGAATCATCAGGACAAGATCGGCTAGTGGCCTACTTAAGTGCTGTGTCGCCAGATCTTAGGGGAACCACAGCCCCCTGCTCTGTTGCAGAACTGCGTCAATGGTTACAGGAGAAACTGCCCGACTACATGGTGCCATCAGCCTTTGTCTGGCTGGCCCAGATGCCCCTCAATGCCAATGGCAAAGTTGACCGGGCTCAGCTGCAGGCGCTCCCCGTAGAAAGCCTGGGCGAAGCTATAGGAACTCCTTTTGTGGCACCACGCTCGCCCATTGAACAGCAGCTGGCTAATATTTGGGCACAGGTCTTAGGCCAAGATGCCATTGGCATTGACGATAACTTTTTCGAACTGGGGGGAGATTCTATTCTCAGTTTGCAAATTATTACCCAAACCAATCAGGCAGGTCTGCAGCTGACGCTCAAACAACTTTTTCAACACCAAACCATACGGTCTGTGGCCACGGTCGTTAAGCCGATCCGTGTCACCCTGGCGGAGCAAGGACCTGTGAGCGGTCCAGTGGCACTCACTCCCAGCCAGCAGCAGTGGTTGGCGCAGGAGGTGCCCCCAAGCAGCATCGAATGGATGTGCACAGCATTGCCCCAGCTTTTGACGTTAGACGGCTTACGACACATTGTGCATCACCTGTTAGGGCATCACGATGGGCTGCGGTCACGTTTTTGGCAGCAGGGGACAACCTGGCAGCAGGAAATATTACCCCCGGTTGCATTAGAGAGTCTGCTACCCGATGTTGTCACTGAAATAGAGGCGGATGTCGCGGATGCGATCGCAACTATTCAACCCCATATCGACCTAGCAGAGACCCCTCTCTTCCGAGCAGTATTGATCAATCCACCCATTGCATCAGCCCCCCAGCATTTGCTCCTAATCGCCCATACCCTAATCATCGATCAAGGCTCTTGGGCCATTCTCCTAGACGATGTGCAAACACTGATAGAACAGCAGACACAGCCACTGCAGCTATCGGCCAAAACAACGTCAGTCCAGCAGTGGACCAAACGCCTGCAGGACCAGGGTCAAACAATACCGTCAAACATGTGGTCCATCACTCAGCCCCAGAGTTCTATACCCAGGGACGTTCCCTCTAAAAAGCAGGCCTTGGAAGAGTGTCGCACAATCACCTTGAGTCTGAGCACAACAGAAACTCAGAGCTTGTTACAACAGGTGCCACTGGCGTATCGAACCCACACCCACGAAGTCTTACTGACAGCCCTATCACTCACCTATAACGACTGGGCGAGGGCATCCCAGTTAACGGTGGATGTGGCCGTAAACCACCGCACCCATGCCTTTAAGGAAATTGATTTATCACGCACTGTGGGGTTGTTTACCAGCTTCTGTCCCATGGCGCTGGCGCTAACTGACTGCCAATCGTTGGGGGCCGCCCTCAAAACCATCAAAGAACAGCTGCGACCTCAATGGAATCAGGTTTTAGACTATGAAATTTGGCGCTATCTGACCCTGGAGCCATCTGGGTCAAACGTGGATATGCCAACGGTGGATATTAGTTTCCGCTACCATGAGCCCGGCAAAAACCCATATCTGGGTGTCGCACCGTCATCGGTTTTCGCGTCATCCGGCGCTCTAGAGCGTTTAGACAATGGCCATAAGCTCCACATTGATGGGCGCATTATTGACCAACAGCTGCAAGTAAGCTGGACCTACAGGCCCAACCAGTATCGGACCACCACCGTCAAGGCCCTGGCCGAGACCTATCTGCAAAAAATACGAGCACTGATAGACCACTGCCTAAGTCCTGAAGCCGGTGGCTACACACCCTCCGATTTTCCCCTGGCCAAGCTCGATCAAACCACCTTAGATCAGCTGGTGGTGCACTATCCCCAACTGGAGGATTGTTATCCCCTAACCCCCATTCAACAGGGATTTCTATTTCACACTCTCTATGCCCCTGAAGAAGCGTTATACATGAATCAACTTCAGTGTCGTTTGCGGGGTAATCTCGACACTGAAGCCCTCCGAGAAACCTGGCAACGCGTCAGCGATCGTCATCCCATTCTCCGGACAGCATTTGCTTGGGAAAATCTGGAGCAACCCCTGCAGATCGTTCACCGGCAGGTAACGGTGCCGTGGCAGCTATATGATTGGCGAGCAAAATCTTCCGAAGAACAGCAAACGGCTTTCAAAGCCCTACTGCAGCAAGATTTATCAACAGGGCTGCCATCCCACGTTGCCCCCCTGATGAGGATCACGCTGATTCGTGTGGCCGATGACTGCTACGACATTATCTGGGGCTGTCACCACATGTTGTTAGATGGGTGGTCTATGCCCATGGTGATTCAAGAAATCTTTAGCCTCTACGAGGGCCTAGCTCAAGGAAGTATCCCTGTATTAGAAGACCGCCGCCCCTATCGAGACTATATTTCCTGGCTATCTTGCCAGGATCTGGTCGCTGCAGAAAAGTTTTGGACATCTCTCCTACAAGGTTTTCACACCCCCACGCCCCTAGGTTATCGGCCCTCTCCAAGCGCAGCACCCAATCATAAAATTCAGGGCCTTACCTTAAACCCCAAAACAGCTACGGCTTTGCAAACCCTAGCTCGACGACAATATCTCACCCTTAATACGGTACTCCAGGGAGCCTGGGCCTTGTTACTTAACCACATCAGTGGTGGTCAACCAGACATTGTCTTTGGGGCCACCACGGCAGGTCGCCCACCAAGCATTCATGGTGCTGAAAAAATGGTGGGATTATTTATTAACACCCTGCCTGTGCGAGTAACAATAACCTCAGATCTCGATATTATGACCTGGCTACAGGCGATTCAAACTCAGCAAAGTGAGGCCCGCCAGTACGAATATAGCCCGCTTAATCAAATCCAACGCTGGAGCGACATTCCCAATGGCAGTTCCTTATTTGAAAGCCTGGTCGTATGTGAAAACTATCGAGTCGCACCAGCCGAACACCCGTCCCAGGCAAATCTAGAGATTGAGTCGGTGGATATAGTTCAAAATAACAACTATCCCCTGACCCTGCGGGTGTTGCCCCGAGAAAACGTTACGTTAGAAATTATGAGCGATCGCACCTGCTTTGCAGCTGAGGTCACCGATCGCTGGCTCCATCATCTAGATGCGTTGCTACAGTGGCTAGTGGATAACCCTGACGCCACACTGGGCGACTGGCAAGCCCAGCTAACGGAGTTAGAACGACAATGGCAAAAACAACAGGCCCAAACCCAAGCGAAAAGTAATCTGAAGAAACTTCGTAAAACGCGACGTAAAGTCGTTCACTCAGGCCAGGAGGATTCGTAACGTATGCCATCCAATAACCGCCCTAAACCCTCCCTAGGAAAGCGCCAGCGACGTAAAGTGAGTCTGGCAACCGAGTCTCTGGTGACAATAGTTCCGCTACAGCCGGAGTCTACCCTACCGTTGTTAGTACAGCCTGTCACTGATTTGAGCCTGACAGACTGGGTAGCCCACAACCAAACCACCATTAACCAATGGCTACACCACCATGGCGGTGTGTTATTTCGAGGCTTTCAGCTACAGGGCCCAGAAGACTTTAATGGGTTTATCCAAGCCGTTGCCCATCCACCCATGCCGTATACCTATCGGTCTACACCCCGCACCCAGGTACAGGGTCATGTTTATACTTCGACAGAATATCCCGCCAATCGCACCATTCCGCTCCATGGGGAAATGGCCTACACGCGCCAGTGGCCCCTGCGCATCGCATTTTGCTGTATGCAACCGGCAGACAGCGGTGGAGAAACCCCCATTGCTGATAGTCGGCGGATTTTGGCCAGGATAGAGCCTGAGGTGCGATCGCAATTTCAAGACCAGGGCATATTGTATGTGCGTAACTATGGTGGCGGTCTGGATCTGCCCTGGCAAGAAGTGTTTCAAACCCAGGAACGAGCCGCCGTTGAGACTTACTGTCGTCAGGCTCAGATTGAATTCACCTGGTACGGTGACGACCAGCTGCAAACGCGCCAGATTGCCCAGGCAGTTGCCACCCATCCCCATACGGGGGAACAGGTTTGGTTTAATCAGGCTCATCTCTTCAATATCAATACACTAGACCCCACGGTTCGAGAAAACCTACTGGCCAGCGTTGGTGCCGATCGCGTACCTCGCAACACTTACTATGGCAATGGGGACGAGATTCCAGACTCAGTTTTAGAAATGATTCATCAGGCCTATACATCAGAGGCTACCTTGTTTCCATGGCAGTCGAGGGATGTGTTGCTGTTGGATAATATGCTCACCACCCACGGGAGACAGCCATTTTCAGGTTCGCGTAAGGTACTGGCTGGCATGGGAGATCCCTGGGAAAGTCATGATTTGGGTCAAACAGTCAGGTATTGCGCGACAGTGGATGTAGTCGGATGACGCCAACTCGGTTGTCGGGTTAAGCCCAAACCGGATTAGACAAGACAATCGATGTCGGTGTCAGCTGAAGAGGTTGATCAAGAACCCAAGAAAAAGGCACAGGTAGCTCATGTAGAAAAGCGAGCTAATCTCTGTGCCCCGAGCCATTCACTGATACCAAAAGCGAGCCTACATGAACGCCCGAGAGCTGGGGTTGACTCAGCAAGCATCGTCAACGATTGCCGAAATATCAGAGCGCACGGGCCAACGGATCGATGCCAGTCATCACCGCGCCAATCGAGGCAGTGTCATCGCCCCATCCGTGCGCCGAGATCCGTTAGCCGAGGTCTGGGAACAACAGTCACAATTAAACCCGATGGACGTCTTTTTCTAAACGAACTATCGGTTACCGAAGAGACCCTGCGCCAGCAAATCGTTGATCAGCTTGAACCCGAACAAGAGGCACTGATTACAATCAAAAGCAGACGAGCAAACACACCATGGCCAAGTCATTACTGTCATGGATGAATTACGGGCCATTGAGGGAGCAAGTTTAGGCATTGCTACTGTGCCTGAACCAGTTAAGTAACTTTAGTCGATTCATAATTGGCCGTTGCTGCTCTTCCGGATGATTTCATCTGCAAGATATGGTCACATAGCAGATCTAACCGATCGGTTCATCCTCCAAATCATCAACGATCACAATTGCAACCGGCATTCTTGGTTAAATCTTGGAAGCTTTGATTTTGACTCCCAACAGAAATTGAATCAATGACCAAGGCTTAACCAAGAATTCATAAATAAGCGTAGTTGCTAGAACATTGAGCACAATTAATAGAAAAAAGCTCGGTAAAAATCCCAATCTCAGTGGTGCAAGATAATTGCCTAAAATAAGAAGTATGGGCCAGTGCAATATATAGAAAGGCAACGACGCATTTTTCATATAAAGCACAAAAGCATGACAGGTATTTGCCAAATAGCGATGACCAGCAGCTAGCATTAAGCTGACGGCACTCCAAGTGTGAGCCCCAGTTACGATGGAAAAAATTAAATGTTGGCCAAATTCAGGAGCATCATAAAAACTCTCTTGGTACTGCATAAGCAGAACGATACGAATAACTGAGCTACCTAAAAATAAAGCTATCCATAGTCGAAATTTAGAATTGATGGTGGTCCCTAGTTTCTGATCAACAAACAGAAAATAACCAAGGATAAAGGCAACTAAATTGTAAGTAAAGTATCCCCAATCGTGGATCAGGTCCGGATCTCGCAATAGCAGTGGCCAGTACCGGCCAACAGTGGCCATTGCGGTCGCAAAAATCGCTATGGGAAGCCAGACACAATGGCGAGTGATATATGCTGCCACCCTTCGCATTCTATCTGCATTGATTTTCACCAAAATAGGAAGAACAGTCAGGTTAAATAACAGCAGATAAAAAATAAACCATAGATGATCAAAGTAGCAACAGAGCGTGAGGGATTTAAAGTGATCAGGTAAGAAGCTGAAAACAAAATCAATCACACCACGGGGTGCGGCCCGCTCGGGCCAAAAGTAACGCATGGTTGGTCCAATAATGACTACATACGAGGTCAAGGGAACAACAAGGCGTTGTAATCTTTCTACCAAATATCGATGAGATGACCGTCGTGACAAGGAAATAGCTGCACTATAACCGGCAATCAGAAACAACAGGGGCATATGCCAGGGCGCTACCTCAAGCATGTAGACCTGCAAAAGGGTGGCAACTATACCGTCATTACCTACCTGCGACTGACTTGGGAAAAACAGCATCAACCAAACGACATGAAAGGGAATCAGGTTGATGATTACGAAAGTTCTAAGCCAGTCGAAGTCGTAACGCCGTTTCGTCATGGCTGCCCCAAAAGAACAGTGCTATCACGCTCTTCTCGACAATGTTCTAGGAACAATAGGAGCATCAAAACTCTGTAAACGAACATATCCGCAAAGGAGTACATTACCATTAAGAGCTATGACCTCATTTTGTCCATGGCTTCTCTCAAGCCCAAAGGTCGCATATCCGTCCAAATGCTTTCTATATGATCTAAGCACTCTTGTCGAGTGCCGTTCTTCCCAGCATCCTTCCAACCTAAAGGGGGATCACGATCAATCGGCCAGATAGAGTACTGTTCTTCTTGATTTAAAACGACCCTATATAAGGAACCTGTTGAACTTTTAGTAAATACACCCATGTTACTTTTTCGTAGAAACTAACACTCCGCCTAATGGCACCCTGTGAATACCATTGAAATGATTTTTACAATTGACAGTGATCATAATTATACAATGATCATTATATCCCGAGTTGAGAATAATTATCATTAAATATAATTTTGAGATTTCAATGCATGGTTGCGTCATCATTCAGTTAATCAATAAAGGGGCTAAATCTATCTATTACAAGGTTCTGGCGATTATCAGCAGAATGATCCGCCCTTTATTGGCATCAAAGTTTTTTTATCCACTTGCCAGCATTGAAAATTATGATGTAAGGTTTCTAGTATTATTGATATTAGGAATTAATATCAATAATAAATTGAGGTATTTTCCCCTGCTGAAGTGGCTTGGGCAGGATATTTTAAAAGTAAACGGATCCGTTTAATCAACGACAACTCTATAATTTCAAAAAGAATTATTATTAAGGGTCTGTAGAGCAAACATCAGTCGTTTTTAAGGCGAAACCTGATTCCAGCATTAGAGATGAAAAGGTGCCATCTAGGCAGTTGGGCTAATCGTTACTAAGTTTGCTAACTTCTCTTATAGGTATTCATCAGTTTTGAATTATTAGCCAATAGGTTACGTTGGAAGGTTTATCTGCTGAGAGATTTAGTGGCATCAAGGGGGATGGATATGCAAAGTGGGCAGATTGAAGGGTTTCGTTTGTCACCACAGCAGAAACGTACGTGGCTACTGCAGCAAGAGGACGCTACAGGCAGTTACTGCATTCAAGGTGCAGTGCTTATAACAGGACAATTGAAGGTAGAGGCTTTGCAGGAAGCCCTGCAAACTATTGTTGATCGGTATGAGATTTTCCGAACAACGTTTCAATGTCTACCTGGAATGACTCTCCCTTTGCAAGTGATTCGGGATGGATATCATGTAGATATCCATCAGCATGCCCTGATTGACCTATCTCCACAGGCGCAAGAAGCAAAGTTTGAAGAGTTCTTTGAGCAACTTAAGCAGCAATCATTTACATCTGAAAGTACTCCTCCCTTCCTAATTCAGCTCTTGAAGCTTGAACCTCAGAAGCATGTCTTACTGATACGACTGTCACCCTTGCTTGCAGATGGCATCACCCTGCGGCAGCTAGTGAGTGAAATCAATGCTCTATATTCATCAGCTCGCCTGCACGAACGCACAGATGAAACCGATGTGATGCAGTATGCCGATATTGCTGAATGGCAAAACGAACTGCTGGAGCAAGAGGCCTACTCATTAGGGCAAGACTATTGGCAAAAACAGCGGGCCAGCAGCAATCATGATTTAGCCTTTCTCACAGGAAATACCCACCAGCAACCGTCAGAGTTTCCGATAGAACTAGTACCTACTCATATCTCTAGTAACCTAGCTACCAAGCTCAGCACCCTAGCTCATCGCCTGGAAGTCTCTATTCCTGTACTGTTGTTATCCTGCTGGCAGATTTTGTTGTGGAGAGTGATCGGAAGGCAGGATCTGACGGTCAGTATTTCAGGTGATGGTAGGGGGCATGAAGAGCTGGTGACTGCACCGGGACCATTATCAAAATATTTACCCCTTTCTTGCCACTTAGATAATAAACTTCCATTTGAAGCGTTTTTGAGGCAGGTCAATCAGGCAGTCAATGCTGCCTACGAATGGCAGGATGATTTTACCTGGGAAGAAAAAGCTATTGAAAATAGTTTATTCTCTGGATCTCCATTTGGATTTGAGTTTGAATCATGGTCAGACAGCTATGGTGAGACAGGTGTTTCCTTTTCTCTCCATAGTCGGTTTGTGTGGAGAGAAAAGTTTCAGCTCCAGCTATTTTGTCTGCAAAAGGGGGATAACCTGACGGCGGAATTTTACTATGATGCTCGCCTGTATGGGTCTAAAAAGGTTAAGGAACTATCTGCGTGGTTTTTAACGCTACTGGAAAGTGCTGTTAACGCTCCTGCAATGGTCGTTGGGAAGCTACAGCTCATTGATGATGACCAGAAAAATACAATTTTAAAGGGATTTAATCAAACTCAAGCTGCCTATCGACCCGTTCAATGTATCCATAGGTTATTTGAAGGGCAGGCTCAAAAAACGCCTGATTATATTGCGGTTGTCTTTGAAGGGCAGCGGCTCACCTATGCTGAACTCAATGCTAAAGCCAACCAGCTGGCCCATTATTTACAACGATTAGGGATTGGTTCTGAGGGTTTAGTCGGTATCTATCTAGAGCGTTCAATTGACATGATTGTCAGCTTGTTGGCAATCATGAAAGCTGGTGGTGCCTATATCCCTCTAGATCCAGCCTTGCCACAAGAGAGTCTGTTGTTCAGATTGCAGGATACCCAAGCATCGATACTACTAAGCCAGCCGCATCTATTAGAAGAACTGCCAAATGTAGAAACGCGGTTAGTTTATCTAGACCAGCACCAGGAAGCGATTGCCCAGGAACGTCAGGATGATCCTGACAGTGACATCCCTGTTGAAAGTTTAGCCTACGTTCTATTCACGTCGGGGTCTACGGGAAAACCCAAAGGGGTGGCGGTTGAACACCGTCAGTTGTTCAATTATAGTCGTGCGATCGCAGACAAACTCGACCTCTCTAGCTGCAAAAGTTTCGCCACTGTTTCCACCTTTGCCGCAGATTTAGGCAACACCGCCATTTTCCCTGCGCTTTTGAGTGGTGGATGTCTCCACATTATATCTGCCGAGCGAGCCTCTAATCCAGAAACCCTGGCCGACTATTTTGATCACCATGCCATCGACTGTCTCAAAATCGTGCCATCCCATCTGGCAGCCCTGTTAACATCGTCTCGACCAGAGCAAATCTTACCTAAACAGCGCTTAATTTTAGGTGGCGAGGCCTGTGACTGGCAGTTGATTGAAAAAATCTATGGCTATGGGTCAAGCTGCCAGATTTTTAACCACTATGGACCGACGGAAACCACTGTTGGGGCCTTGACCTATGCCATTGATGCAGAGAGACTAGCCCATAGATCCTCTCAACAAAAAACAGTCCCCATTGGTCGTCCCATTGCCAATGCGCAAGTTTAT
>ERZ1740059.43-NODE-43-length-59649-cov-6.114760_pt1 | contig 59649 bp, 45 predicted proteins | sample MGYA00581744_ERZ1740059 | MGnify/ENA primary metagenome ERZ1740059 (study PRJEB43018, sample SAMN04849738) | marine metagenome | isolation source: floating plastic debris | place: Pacific Ocean | collected 2008-08-28 | study: EMG produced TPA metagenomics assembly... | reverse complement strand
GCTTATTAGGTTAGTAAGGGATCATCAGATAGGTTAGCTGTGGTTCACTCATTAGTTGTAAAGAATTGCAGCCATAACCTGTAGAAGTCTTATTCCTAGGCTTTAGTACTGGCGCTTTTTGCGACGCTAAGCGTTTCTGGAGCGACACCGAGATATGAAGCAATCATTTTTTGAGGCGCCCGTTCCACAATGTTGGGATAGGCCTTGACAAAGTTTCATAGCGTTCAATAGCTGACGCTCATTATCATTAGAACCCGTTATTGAAGTGCGGCTAGTCGTTTTAGCATCTTTTGAACGTCCTCTATTGTATCGAATAATAACTATGGAGTCTTCTATCGCCGCTGTAAATAAGTCGCCAGGTTGGTCGGGGGATTATTCCCGGCTAGAATCCAACCTTCTGGAGCAAATATAAAAATATGTTCTTTCCCGTTTTTATCAACCGGAAAGCTCTTAAGCAATCCTGATTCCACCGCAAAAACCTTGCTGTTTATTTCTTCCTTTGTTTGAAGGATTTGTCTTTTCTTGACTTTAATTTTTTGCATTTTATTCAAAATACAGGTTAAGAATAAATAGAACAGATTATTATTAATATATTTAAATATCTACGCGTTTGGCTTTGAAATGCGCTACGAAACTCAACATGATAGCCGCAAATGAGATGAATGTCATTAAAGTACCGGGTAAAAAATTTACAAATCCGCCCAGATCGAGAAATAAGAAGTATCCGAGATCCGCCAAACCACCGCAAATAGCCGCCAAAAAGATGGCATTTTTATTTCCCTTCCATATATAAAAAGCAGATATAAAAGTTATCAGCCCTATCCAAAAAAGATTAAATCCATGTTGACTAAGAATGGCGCCTACAGCGGCTGGATAATCTCTAACGACTGATTCGGGATCCACTTTATCGGCTATTCCACTAACTGCAACACTTGTTTTATCAGATAAAACGAAGTGGATAGTAATGATACCGGCAAAAATGTGAACTACTCCCCAAATGATCCATAAAACGGTAGCAATTTTGAAAAATGTTCTGTGCGTAGTCGACATATTATAAATTGTTCAAGTGATTTTGAAATGATTCCAGTTGTTTGTCAAAGTCTTCTTTTAAAGAAGGATTTATTATTTGATTATCAGCAAAATTTTTAGGGAAAACATTCAGGTAGAAAGAAGCTACAATGGTCGCCCCAAATATTGGAAATAATTCTTTTGAGATCTTCATAACATTATTCATAGGCCTTGGACTAGGGCTGGCAGAAAGTAAAAGCATAGGTTTATTATCCCAGATATTGTATCGCTTTTCCATAGGTATTCTTGACATCCAATCCCAAAGGTTTTTAAAGGCGCTTGTGTAAAGACCGTTATACTCTGCGAAAGAAGCTGCTATACCGTCACATTCCTTGATAAAGGAAAAAAACTTTAGAGCATTTTCGGGTATGCCCGATTCCTTTTCAAGGTCAACGGAATATACCGGAAGTTCAAAATCATGAAGCTTTATAACAGTTAAGTCAACATTTTTAAGCTTACTTGCCGCAAAATGAGCAAATTGGCTATTAATGGAACTTTTGCTATTTGACGCCCCGAATACTAGGATTTTCTTTTGCATAGCTGTTTTTTACAAACAATAATTAACAAAAGAATCTACCTTTCCATTATGAATTCATAAGGAAATAATCTCATATATTTTTACAAGGGAAATTTTCATTTTAAATCTTTAAGCTGTTGACTTTTTGCAGCGCTTAAAGTTTCAGGATTAACTCCTAAATAAGAAGCAATCATTTTCTGCGGCACTCTTTGGACAATTTCAGGGTAGGTTTTAAGAAAATGCTCATAACGTTCGATGGCACATGTTGATAACAGCATAATCACTCTATTCTGAAGAACGGAGAGCCTCTTTATTATTCTACCTACATTTTTTTCCTCCGTTTTTGTATTTTTTAAATGAATAGAAACCATAGAATCTTCAATGGCATCAATATATAAATTAGAACGCGTTTCAGCCGAATGACTGTCGGCTATAATCCAGTGTTCTGGTGCAAACATGAAGATATTTTCTTTCCCATTTTTATCAATCGAGTAACTGCGTAACAATCCGGACTCTACATGGTAGACTCTATGATTCAGATCACCCGCCCGTTGTAAAACCTCACCCTTTTTCAGTTTGATTTTATTCATTAGAACAATTCTTTTATTAACTGACACCTCACGTTAAGAAGTCAAACTCTGATAAACCCAAAATTGTTTGGTACAAAAGTGGTTTTTTTGACGTCTGAAATAGGTAACCTAAAAAAATGAAAATACTGATAATATTAATGCGATTCCCACGTCAGGCAAGTCCTTAGTATGCTACTTTAACGGTTTGGTTGTCTTTGAAGATGTAACCTTCTATTGTACGGATGATTTAGCTGATCTCTATCCTCTAAATTCATTTTCCAAATTTAAAACCGGCGTGTTGCCTTTATTAATAAGCTACCATCAAAGGAAGGTAAACTGACTATGTTATTGACGACTATTATATAGGTGAGAGCCATTTGAGTGCCGAATCAAGTTCATAATATTCATAAAAAGGGTATAGGAAAGATCGTACAATCTCAGTTTTAAAAATTTTAATCTTATAGCGAAATCCCACGTTTCCAGGGAATAAAATCATCTTGTGCTAACCGTACAGAATTTGGCATTTTGTCTCCACTGGCTACGGCAATTACGTATTCAAGAATCTCTTCCCCTTTTGACGCTATAGTATCATCTCCTGTGATAATTGTTCCCGCATTTATATCGATTATGTCGTGCATACGTTCTGCCAGTTTATTATTGCTTGAGATCTTAATCACCGGACTCACAGGATTACCCGTAGGTGTGCCTAAACCTGTTGTGAATAAAGTGATGGTTGCTCCTGACCCGGCTAATCCGGTCGTTGATTCTACATCGTTTCCCGGTGTGCATAGCAGATTCAGACCTGATGTGGTCACCTGTTCCGTATAGTCCAGAACGTCAACAATAGGGGAAGTACCTCCTTTTTTGGCTGCACCTGCTGACTTCATGGCATCGGTGATCAGCCCATCTTTGATATTTCCAGGCGACGGATTAGCATCAAAACCCGAACCGGACTCTTTTGCTCGATCATGATAAGCTTCCATAAGACTTTTGAATTTTTCTGCAAGTGCTAAAGAGCTACATCGATCAGTAAGTTCTTGCTCGACTCCATTCAGCTCGGGAAACTCAGACAATAACACTGATCCTCCTAAAGAAACCAGTAGATCTGAGAAGTGACCAACTGCCGGGTTTGCGGAGATCCCGGAAAATCCATCGGAGCCACCGCATTCAAGTCCTACTACAAGCTCACTCAAAGGAGTTGCTTCACGTTCTATCTGGTTAGCTTCAACCAGGCCTACAAAAGTCTGCTTCACCGCATCAGCGATGAATTCGGGCTCGGAATTACTTTCTTGTTGACCTAAGATATACAAAGGTTTATTGAACTTGGGATTTAATTTTTTTATAGCCGTTTCAAGAATTTTGACCTGAGCATTTTGACAACCAAGACTTAATACAGTACCCCCGGCAACGTTTGGATTATTTAAATAGCCTGATAAAAGTGCGCAAAGGGTATCGCTGTCCTGCCGAGTACCTCCGCAACCTCCGTCATGCGTCAAAAACTTGACGCCGTCAACGTTTGGGAATAGTTGTCTTTGCTTTTGTTGTTCCGCTGGAATTATGAGCTCTTCTTTCATTAGGCTGTCTATGGCTGAACCATTTTGATACTTATTTACAAGCCTGCGCACGTCTAAAGTATAATCTTTTCCCGTGCTGTAACCTAGCTCCTCTACAAGAGCATCACGGACCATTTCAATATTCCTGTTCTCACAGAAAACCAAAGGCATTACTATCCAATAATTGGCTGTCCCTACTTTCCCATCGCTTCTATGATACCCCATAAAGGTTCTATTGGTGAACCTGGATACCTCGGGTTTAATCCATGAAATATCTTTCTCAGCTAACTCGAATCTCTGAGTAGCGTGCTTCACATTATCAATGGTCACTACTTCACCTCTTGAAATTGACCTCTTTGCTTTACCGATTAGCACACCGTACATGATTAAAGCATCACCTGGCTCCAGATTTACTGCCGAGAACTTATGTTTAGCCGGTACCGATGTTTTTAGTTTGAACGTATGACCATCCAGCGCTACCACCTCGCCTTCACTAAGATCTTGTAGTGCGACAATTAAGTTGTCATCAATATGCACTTTCAGAACACTACTATCCATTACCTAAAGTTTTTTAAGTGTTTCGCGATAAAGGCCATGTTCTCATTCCGATTTGTCCAAATTTCTGGATAATAATAATAAATAAGTTGTTCTGGTTCCAAGGCCGTGGTCGGCCATCACATCCAAAATAGTCTAATTCTTCAATTCCTGCTATATTTCGCTTTTTTTCAATTGTTACTGCTTTTAATGGTTAAACCCTGACTTTACAGGTCAAAAACCTTCGGTAGCCAAAGGCTTATTTCTGGGAAATAAGTTACAATTAACAAAGCTGCAATCATGGCCAGAAACAAAGGAACCAGTGGCTTAATTACTTTTTCAATAGAGGTTTTAGCGATACCACATCCCACAAAAAGTACCGAACCCACAGGAGGGGTACAGAGACCGATGCAAAGATTCAATACCATAACTACTCCAAAGTGGACAGGATCCATTCCCATTTTAGTGACTATTGGAAGGAAAATAGGTGTGAAAATCAGCACCGCAGGGGTCATATCCATGAACACACCAACAAACAGGAGTATCAGGTTTATGATCAGCAAGATCACTATTTTGTTATCACTAATACTAAGCAAAGCGGCGCTCACGTCTTGGGGGATATTTTCAAAAGACATTACCCAAGACATACCCATAGAAGTGCCGATGAGTAACATTACGATAGAGGTAGTTTTTACGGTATCTAGTATGATGGTAGGTAGATCTTCTACCTTAACTTGTCTGTAGATCAACATAGATAAAACCAACGTATATACTACCGCTATGGCAGAAGCCTCCGTTGCGGTAAATATGCCAGCTACGATGCCCCCGATCACAACAATCAGTAACAATAAACTAGGTATAGCATCTAGAAATTTGACCACGGCCGTTTTTAATCCGGATCTTTCGCCTACCGGATATTTCTTTATATAAGCCCATAGCCCCGCTACTAACATCAAAGACAAACCAACGACCAGACCAGGTAAGTATCCCGCAACAAACAGCGCAGCTATGCTCACACCACCGCTTGCCAATGAGTAAATAATGAGGATATTACTTGGTGGAATAATTAAGCCAGTAGTGGCGCTGGTAATATTTACTGCTGCACTAAACGGTCTGGAGTAACCTTCCTTTTCCATACGGTTGACCATGAAGCCCCCAATGGCAGATGCAGCGGCCACAGCCGAACCTGAAATGGCGCCGAAAAGCATACAGGCTAAAATATTTACAAAGGCTAAACCACCCGGAAGCCTACCCACAAGAACTTTCGCGAAATCAATGAGTCTTTCTGCAATGCCGCCCTTGTTCATCAATTGACCAGCCAATATAAAGAAGGGTATGGCTAATAAGGCGAAACTGTCTAACCCTGTAGCCATCCGCTGAGCCAGGGTGGTAAGTGAAGGCATAATAGAGATGCTTACCAGCATGGTAAATAAGGATGACAAGCCTATGCTGTAAGCAATGGGTACACCTACTGCCAAAAAGAAGAGGAAAGAGCAAACCAAGATACCTACTTCAATGAAATCCATCTTACTTTAATTCGGTCAGTTTAGCATGAATATTAAACCCTGAATAAGTTGTGATAAACAGGCCGCTCAAGGGTACACAGATATATATGTATCCTAAAGGGATGCTTAAACTGGCAGATTTCTGCTCTAATAGAAAGGTGAGGAATACCAGATTGGCTCCACCGATTATCATTACCGGAAGGGCAAATAAGATAATAGTGATATTTATAAATATGTCAAGCTTCTTGCGACTAATTTTATTCAGTTTATTCGGAAGTAACTCTATGGCAAGGTGTTGACCTTTTCCAGAAGCATAGGCCGCACCCAATAGTCCTAACCAAATCAATAGAAAACCGGCAAGTTCATCAGTAAATGTACTGGGAATACCAATTAAATACCTGGATGCGACCTGCCAGACCACGTCAAATACCATAAGAACCATAAGCATAATTAGAATTCTTTCAAGTATGATATCTAGGGCTTTTCTCATGGAGCTACCTCTTTTGTATGGGATGATTGTATTCGTTCTATTAGTTTCGCTAACTCTTTTTGTTCACGATATTCTTCATACATTTCTTTCACCTTCTCGGCAAAGGGTTCTTTAGGTGGGTAAATGATTTCAACGCCAGCTTTTTGCACTTCAGCCAGGCTTTCTTTTTCAGATTCCTGCCATAGTTGTCGTTGATATTTTGCAGAAGACATGGCCGCTTTTTTCAACCATTTTTGTTCTTGATTGCTGAGTCTGTTCCAGGTGGCAGTTCCTATTAACAGCACATCAGGGACTGCTGTATGTTCGTTGATAGTATAGTATTTACAGACTTCATAGTGGCGGGAAAAGTAAAAACTGGGAGGGTTATTTTCTGCGCCATCGACAACACCTTGCTGTAAAGCTGTGTATAGCTCGCCCCAGGAAATAGGAGTGGGTGAACCTCCTAGTTGCTCAACCATATTTACAGCCGTTTTACTTTTTTGAACCCGGATCTTAAGACCTCTTAGGTCCACAGGAGAATTGATCGGTTTTTGTTTGGTGTAGAAACTACGGCTGCCTGCGTCATAAAAACATAGGCCTTTAAGGCGGTATTTTTCACCTTCTTCCAGTAGTTGCTGTCCTACCTCCCCATCAAGAACTGTATAACCGTGTTCTCTATCTCTGAAGATATAGGGAAGGCTCAGAACTTGATAGTTAGGAGCAAAGTTTTCCATTACCGCAGCTGAAACCTTTGTGATATCCAGGCTGCCTATTTGTAATAACTCCAGGCATTCCCTTTCGGCGCCAAGCTGACCACTGGGATATATCTTCATCTTAATTTTACCACCTGATTCTTTTTCCAACTCCTCTGCCATAAATACCATACCCTGATGTACAGGGTGGGTAACATCTAAACCATGGGCAAGGCGTAGTACTGTGATTTCCTCTTTAGGCTGACAGCACATAAGAATCAGCAGGATATAAAAAGGAATAAATGACCTCGGTGGTTTTTTAATCATCTCTAAGGCGCCTTGGACTCATCCTCTCCGTACATCACATCAAAAAACCTGGATTGTGAAAACCCTAAAAATGCCAGGCGAAGCAAAATTTCTCCGAAAGTAATTACCTTTTTCATTCTCTAGTTTTCTGTTAAAATTGAAAGTATTCTTTAGCGTTATGATAACAGATATTTTTCACAGTTTTACTCAATAATTCCATATCCAATGGAAGTTCACCGTTGACCACGTCCCTTCCTATAAGATTGCAAAGTATCCTCCTGAAATATTCGTGGCGTGGATAAGACATGAAGCTACGTGAGTCTGTTAGCATACCCACGAAACGACTTAGTAGGCCCATATTGGAGAGTGCATTTAGCTGACGTTCCATTCCGTTTTTTTGATCCAGAAACCACCACCCTGAGCCAAACTGAACCTTGCCAGGAATCGAACCATCATTGAAATTGCCGATCATGGTGGCTATGACCTCATTATCTCCTGGGTTCAGATTGTATATGATGGTTTTAGCTAGCTCGTTAGAGCTATCCAGTTGATTCAGAAAGCCTGCTAGTGATTCCGCCTGACCAAAGTCACCAATGGAATCAAATCCTGTATCGGGACCTAATGTATCCATCATTCGTGAGTTAGTATTTCTCAATGCTCCCAAATGAAATTGTTGTGTCCAGCCTTGTTTATTATACAATTTGCACAATTCCAATAGTACCACATATTTGAATTTTTCTGATTCTTCGTTTATAAGTGCGTTACCACCCATAACCTTCAAAAAGATACCTTGGGCTTCGGCATATGTTGTTTTTTCATAATACATTCTCTCCAAGCCATGATCAGCTAGCTTACAACCCTGTTCTTTAAAAAAATCTATGCGCTTGGAAAGCGCCTCAAGCAGTGAGTCTAATGAGTCGATTGGAGTTTCAGACACTTCAGAAAGCTGTTCGATGTATTTTAAGTAAGCAGGTACGTCCTCAACTGCATATGCCTTATCAGGCCTAAATGTTGGTAGTACTTTAACTTCAAATTCACTCTTTAACCGGATATGACTCTGGAGGGAGTGAGCAGGATCATCAGTAGTACATACTACTTCTACATTCATTTTTCGAAGAATATTGCGTGCTGTAAATGCTGCGGTATTCAGTTGTGAATTGGCATCTTCAAAAATACGTTCAGCCGAATGTTCATTCAATATTTCATTAATATCGAAATATCTTCTCAATTCGAGGTGAGTCCAATGGTATAGTGGATTGCGTAGGGTGTAAGGAACCGTAGTTGCCCAGTGAATAAACTTATCTTTATCAGATGCATTTCCGGTAATGAATCTCTCCGAAACACCATTAGCTCGCATAGCCCGCCACTTGTAATGATCTCCTTCGAGCCAGATCTCAGTAATCGATTTAAAATGTCTATCCAGCGCCAAGTCTTCGGGAGGAAGATGACAGTGATAGTCAATGATAGGCATCTCCTTTGCAAAGCCATGATAAAGCTCAATGGCTATTTCGTTTTCCAAAAGAAAATTAGATCCTAAGAATTCCTTTATGTCTACCTGCTTAGTGTTCATCTCTACACGTCCATATTGTTTGCCCGGATAATTCCCAGCTCTAATCCACGCAATTCCGCCAAACCCTTGAGTCTTCCTATGCCGGAGTAGCCCGGGTTGGATGTTTTACATAGGTCATCCAGCATCTGGTGGCCATGATCAGGTCGCATAGGAATATGAATGCCCGGTTTATTGCCTCTTTTACGCTTTTGCATTTCTTTAAGCAAAGCATATATCACATTATACATGTCAACATCGCCTTTAAGATGATCTGCCTCATAGAAATTGCCCTCTTTATCTCTAAGGGTACTTCTGAGATGAACAAAATGAATCCGTTCACCAAACTCTTTTGCCATATTCGACAGATCATTATCTGGTCGTACACCCAATGAACCTGTGCAAAAAGTAAGTCCATTTGACGCTGAGTTAACTTGTTGAAATAGGAACTTTATATCATCCGCAGTACTTACCACCCTCGGCAGCCCAAATAACGGAAAAGGCGGGTCGTCCGGATGTATGGCCATTTTAACCGCGGCGGTTTCAGCTTCCGGGATAATTTCTTTTAGAAACTGAACCAAATTAGCCTTCAGCTTATTTACATCAATATTATCATACTCGGCTAGTTTCTTTTGAAAGTCAACAACAGAATAAGATTCCTCGCTACCAGGTAATCCGGCAATGATATTATTGATCAGTTCTTGCTTTTCTTCATGACTCAGCTCCTCTAACTTCTCTTTCGCCTTTTGTATTTCAATCTTTGAATAGCCGGGGGTTTTTCTTTCTAATATAAAAAGGTCAAAAGCCGTCATTGCCGCATGGTCATATCTCAAGGCTTTGGATCCGTTTGGTAGTTCATACGCAAGATCCGTTCGTGTCCAATCCAATACCGGCATAAAATTATAGCACACCACTGAGATACCTTCCTCACCCAGGTTACTAATAGTTTGCTTATAATTCTGAATGTATTGATCGAACTTACCTTTGCGGGTTTTTATATCTTCATGGACTGGTACACTTTCCACAACATTCCAAGTAAGACCCGCCTCTTCTAGTTCTTGAATTCTTTTTTTTATTTCAGAACGAGGCCACACTTCTCCGTTAGGGATATGATGCAGTGCGGTTACGATACCTGTAGCGCCTGCCTGACGGATGTCTGAAAGTTTTACGGGATCATCCGGTCCGTACCAACGCATAGTTTGGATAAAACTCATAATCTAAACCCCACTAAATGCGCTAAATCCCCCATCAACGGGTATGACTGTGCCAGTTACAAACTTTGAGGCGTCGGAACACAACCAAATTAGAGTACCAATAAGCTCCTCAGGAGAGCCAAACCTTTTGAAAGGCGTATGGTCAATGATCGTGTTTCCTCGCGCCGTCAGGGAAGCATCTGCATTGGTTAATAAGGTCTTGTTCTGATTGGTTAGAAAAAAACCAGGAGCAATGGCATTTACCCGGAATCCCTCACCAAATTTATCGGCTAATTCTACTGCGAGCCACTTGGTATAGTTATCAATTGCCGCTTTGGACGAAGAATATCCCATGACTCTTGTTAAAGGTTGCTGTGCGGACATTGAAGAAATATTAATGATGCACCCTTTTTTGTTTTCAATCATTGATTTAAGAAATACCTGACATGGAATAACTGTACCCAGATAATTTAGCTCAAGGACCTTTTTGGTTTCAGCAATTGACAACGCAAGAATATCCTGATCGGGTCCGATAGTAGAGCCCGGCATATTCCCTCCGGCAGCATTAATTAGAATATCTACTTTGTCGAAGTCTGAAACAACCAGCTTATGAACCGCATTCATTATACCTTCATCCAATACATCGGCTTTGTAAGATTTAATAGTCCAGCCGTTATTTTTGGCGTTTTCTAATAACGTAGTAGACTTATCCGGATTCCTGTCAAGTAGGGCAACCTTCACACCTTCTTTGGCCAGGGCTTCAGCCATTGCTGAGCCCAGGCTCCCGGTTCCTCCTGATATTGCGGCTACTTTGCCTTGCAGATTAAAAAGTGAAGTATACATACTGTTATTTTCTAAATCTAAGGACGCTTAGGAGTTAGCGAACCCTTACGGGTGTGCTAGTTATTTTTTTGAAATCATCGATATTAAATCATGGAATATTAATATCAAATAATTGCAGGTTCGCTAATCACTAGTGAGTACCCATTTGACGGCATCAATCCTGTAGAGTTTTTGTTTCTTACATCATTTTTTATTGGATCTAAGCGAGGACTCACGAATTACTAACCTACTTTTAATTATTTCACATGTAGCTGGACGCTCCTCATTATCGATATGATCGAAAAGTAATCTTGCCGCAGATTTCCCAAGCTGTAAGGCGGGGCTATCCACTGTAGAAAGAGGTGGGTCAATAAACTCTCCGTTAGCCTCATTATTGAAGCCAATGATTGCTATATCGCCCGGTATACTAAACCCTGCTTTTTTGATATGGTGTATCATTTGAATGGCAGAAGCATCGTTTATAGCGAATATACCATCAGGAGGATGTTTGAGGGATAGAAAATATTTAGTGTGGACCTCTACGTCATCACGTTCATAAGACGAAAATACGATCAGCTTTTTATCGAGAAAGATGCCATTATTTTTAATGGCATCTTTATAGCCCTCAAGGCGATTTTTACAATTTATCAAATTCGGCGGCCCGGCAACATGAGCTATACGCTTACAGCCTTGCTCTATCAAATGGTCAACGGCTTTATATGAAGCCTCGTAGTCATCGATGATAACACGTGAAGTCTCCAATTCTTCATTCACCCGATCGAAGAACACAATGGGTGTTTCCGTATTAAGTACTTTCAAGAAGTGCTCAGCGCTCATCGTTTCCTTGGAGAGAGATACTAATAAACCATCTACGCGGTTTGCTAGCATATCTTCCACATTCTTCTTTTCGGTGTGTATTGATTCATCAGACTGAGAAATTATGATATTATAACCTTCACGATTAACAACTTCTTGAATGCCTGCTAAGGCCTTCGAAAAAAAACGATTTACAATTTTTGGCAAGATGAGTCCTATAATCTTGGTTTTTCTCTGCTTTAAGTTAACGGCCAGAGGATCGGGATAATAATCTAATTCCTCTGCCAAAGAAGTGACGAGTTTTCTCGTTTCTGCCTTAACATCCGAGTGACTGGTTAAAGCTCTGGAAACGGTTGAAGTTGACAGGTTTAGCCGTTGGGCAATATCCTTTATGGTGATTCTTTTTCCCTTCATAATCTTAACACTATGTGGAAGTTAAAGGAAGGTAAATCAAAAAACAATGACCATAGCTTCTGCAAACGTTTTCGAAGGCTTGATTTTCTGGGATCGTTCCCGGGAACGGTACCTAAAAAAATAATTTGATATTTCAAAGAGATAGGTGTGAAAAAATATTTTTTTTCTCTACTATCGTAAACGGGCGAGGTTATCAAACAGACAAAAACAGAACTATAAGGGTGGAAAAAATACTGACAAAAGAGCTATCACTAGAGGAGTACAGCAATGAGGATCTTTTTGAATTGGTTCAAACGAAGGATAGCTATCCTACATTCGAAAAACTGTACAAGAGATTTTATAGTATGCTTATTAGCCATGCCTTCAGGTATATGAGGTCTACACAGCAGGCCGATGATATGGTTAGTGAAGTTTTTTATAAGATCTGGAAAAGACGCTCTGAGATTAGAATGAATAGTTCACTTCAATCGTATTTGTATACTTCCGTAAGAAATAAGTGTCTTGACCATTTGAGAAGTGAAAATAGAGTAGAGCGCTGTGATGATGATGTACTATTGGATTTTGATGCTAAAACAGCAACTCCACACCAGTACACTGTAGGCGAGGAATTAAAGAAACGTATCGAAAATGCGATTGAAGCTTTACCAAACGATAGACGTAGAATATTTAAAATGAGCCGGGACAATGGCTTGAAGTATAAGGAAATAGCAGCCATACTGGGGATTTCTATTAAGACAGTAGAAACACAAATGGGCAGGGCTCTTAAGCACTTAAGAAATGAGCTGTCTGAATATTTGTAAGGGTCAGGCTATGTTTTATCGTCATAACACTAGAAGAGAAAAGAATGACAGACAAAGAGCGGATCGTTTTAGCGCAACATTTTACATATGATGAGCTAAAAGAGAACAGGAAAAAGTTGCTCGATGCTATGGATTAATTGACTCTCTAGATAAAAAATTCAGGTTTTGTGCTTTAAATGGTTTTAATGTACAGGACTCATTAAGGCGATTAACTCTGAGAATAGAAAATGTTTAGAAAAATCTTATATGTCTATAAATCTCAAAACCTTTTAAGGCATCTGCAATTTGGTTGGGTTTCTAACGTGAGGGTAATGAAAACCTTGAAGCAAACATTTGCTAAGGTTATTGAAGCTAACAATGAAATTACTTTGAATAGTACGAATTGGAAGCTAGGGCTAGGCCTAATTAAGATAAATCAAGGAGTAGGCCGGTTTTCAGGTTATAAAGTGATTAAAAAATAATAAAACATAGAAAAATGAAAAACCTAAGATATTTACTATCAATAACACTCTTGCTTGGATCGCTTATGATGATTGGATGTGGTGATGACGATGATGATGGTCCATCGGCCGAAGAGCTGCAATTACAAATGATTGCAAAGTCTTGGGTGGCTCAAACAGTCACTTTTGATGAAACTGATGTTACAGATGCTTCATTTTCGAATTTTAGTATAACATTTGGTACGGATAAAACATTTAGCGCTTCTAACGGAGAGCCTATTTTCACTGGAGGAGGGCTCTGGGATTTTGGATCAACCCTGGATGTAATTATAGTTGACGGGGTTACTATGACCACCGTTTTTAATGCTGATGCGTCAGCGCTTCAGCTGCCCTTTACAGCTACTGGCGAATCCATTGGAAGTAGGAAATCAGGACTCACGGGAGATTATGTATTTAATCTTCTAGCCCAATAACACAAACTTGAAACAAACGGAAAGGCTTCACTGAAAAGTGAAGCCTTTTTTGTTCAATAAGGGTCACTTATCGGCGTGGTAATATCATATTTATGAAGCTGCCAGTCCATCGACTATTGATTAGGAGCAATTTATTGGCAATGCTCCCCAAAGTATCTTTTAATAAAGAACGTTTCTTCCGTTGGTGTGAATGGTGGGCCTGGGTCTGGTCTGTCGGGCGATCTTATGACGCACTATTACGATTATAAGATTGGGATGCTAAACAAGAGAGCATTATTGCTCTTCCCGGGGAAGATCTGGATGAGATACTACTGGCTAATAATGAGCGCATCTACCACAGTGTCGTCCATACTGTACAAGATTTAATAGGAGTTTAATCATCATTGCGCACTACCTCGGTTTGGATAACACATTATTCAGTGATCAATAGATATTGGACCACAGAAATTATCCCGAGAACAATAAATAGGATCCCAGGGACGATGCCCACAACCCATTTGTTTTCGGAAAATTTGGTAAATTGTTTTCCAAGTTTGACGATCATAATCAGAACTCCTAATTCTCCAATGAAAGTACCTATGAGAAAGGAGATTGCAAGAAATCCACCTAATTCCAGTATTTGGTTTGACTTTAGGTAGGTTGTTATTGCAAGCCAGAATGGCATTACAAGCGGATTAAAAACCCCAAGCAGCACGCCGCGAATAAACCCGGATTCTACAAATTTAAATTGCTCCTTTTTCACCGTTTGATGGAAAGCGGCGAGTATGGAAGCGACTCCCAGAACTGCAAGTACTATAGCGCTTATAAGCTGGAAGTAGGCTGTAAGCCATTCTTGTGTCTCTAGTAATTCCCCGATCTCAAGACTTAGGGCCGTATAAATTAAATCAATAAGCGCTGCACCTGTAGCTAATTGCAGCGCCATTTTTTGTTTTTTCCGTATTGCTAGTTGTAGTACTGAAACGTTTATAGTAGCTGGTGGTAGTGTACCTATAGCGCTTACTACCGTTGCAATTGTAAAAGCCAAAAGTATTTGAAATAGCATGAGTGGAAATGCTACAGTTAAGTTTGACGTTCAAATCTACTTCAAAAAAGAAAAACCCAGGTGATTTCACCTGGGTTTTGTCAAACAAATGAGTTTTCAACCTTTAAATTTTAAGCTATCTGAAGTAGCGATAATATTTGCCTTTTGTTGTTATACCTACAGGGCCTTCATATATCCCACCCACATTACCAATGTCTTCAACTAATATTTCTATACTATTTTTTCCATCTGTTTTGATGAGGTAGTCCGGTATATCATAGGCTCTTTGTTGTGAATAAGAACTACTTCTGCCATACCTTCTTCGATCATTTGTAGCTCCTATTAATTCGCCATTTACGTAGACTTCATCAAAGTCATCAATTTTACCTAGTAACAGAACTAAGTTTTCTTTACTCTGCCCTTCCGGCAGCTCAAAAGTAGTACGATACCAGGCAAAACCATCGTATCTTCTATACCCTTGCTTTTCCCATGGAATGGGGACCATTATTTTCTCCCAATCGTCCTCGTCTTCAATAGGTCTTCCTGAACGGCTAAGTGCAAAGGACCAAAGACCTTGTAAGTCAACCACCATGGGCGACCTTGCATTTAAAAGATATATCCCCAAATCCCCGTCAGTAATTCCGCCCCATTGTGTAGCGTCAAATACTCGCACGGCTATGGTGTTTTCACCGCTGTAATTGACAAGGCTACCGGGGATAATATAATTGCGTTCGGCTTTGTAGGCTGTTCTGAATTTTGGAGGCATCGAACCCGAAAACCCGATCAGTTCTCCGTTAAAGTATACTTCATCGGCATCGTCAATGTATCCCAGATTAAGAAAAAGCTTTTCATTCCTAGGGAGTTCTTTACCCTGAAACTTTTTTCGATACCACGCAAAGCCATCATAGCCGTAAAACCCTTCTTCTTCCCAGTTGGATGGCGTCCAGATGGATTCCCATTCGGAATCGTCAAAATCGTCTTCTGCCCATTCGGTTCGATCGCCGATACTGAATTTCCAGCGTCCTCCGAGATCTACCAACTGGCTTAGGGCGTTTGAGGTAGTCAAAGTTGCTAAAATCAATATGACAGCGAGTGGTTTCAATTTTTTATTTTGTTTAAGCTAAATTATAACTTTCTTTTCTTTCAGGTAAGGGGCTGGTAACCTCTTTTGGCCACCAACCCCTAGATTGCTCAACCTTTACTTAGAAGCAATGGCTTGTCCCGCAGGCATGTGTCCGGACCATGACCTGGCCCACAATGGCTGACCAGGATTAACAGATAGTTCATATTTGACAGACATACCTTCGGAAATAATTTCTACTTGATAGATACCAGCTTTCAGTTCGCTGAGATCATATCTTTTTATAAACCCTTTTTCAAAATCTTTTTCTTTGATCTTATCTTTTTTGACAAGAGCTGAACCTTCATAAAATTTCACTTGAACTGTACCATCCATATCGTTGACATATAATAGCTTTAAAACGTTGGCTTCAGGACTCGGCAGAATTTTGATTACGGGATCGCCGTTAGCATTATCGCTTGCGAAAGCAGCTGCACTTAAAACTGTTAAGGCTACTGCGAAGATTGTTGTTTTTAGTTTCATGACTTTACTGTTTTTGTTGACCTTTTGTTATTGATTACACTTCAAATAACGCTCTATCAACGAGGCAAGATGTCATTGGCCCGTAAAGGAATGTAACAAGATGTCACAATCTTGAAAAGGAATGTAAAAACAGCTTAAATCAGCAATTTATAGCCGGTTCCATGTACGGTAAGAATGATTTTTGGAGCATTTGGGTTAGTTTCGATCTTTTGTCTGAGACGTACTATGAAGTTGTCAACAGTTCTTGTAGTGGGCTGTTCGTCATATCCCCAAATGTTTTCAAGAAGGTCATAACGGCTTACTACCTGGTTGCTATGATCCAGCAGGTAATGCAGTATTTCAAATTCTTTATGTGAGAGTTTTACTTCGCTGTTGTTCTCAACGGCGACATATGATAGAAAGTCCACCGTAAGCCTCCCTATAGAGATGTTACCAGTATCCTTATTGCTACCTTGTCCTTCACTTCTTCTCAAAATTGCTTTTATACGTGCCAGAAGCTCCCTTACGCTGAATGGCTTAGTCACATAGTCGTCCGCCCCTAATTCAAGACCCAAAACCTTGTCAATTTCTTCTCCTCTCGCCGTCAAGAGTATAATAGGAGTACTAACGCCTTTAGCTCTTGCATTTTTACAAACATCAAATCCGGACATATTTGGAAGCATTACATCTAAAAGAACCAGGTCAAAACCATTTGAAATGATCTTTTCCAAACCGCTATCTCCTTCACTGGCCATTTCAACCGTATATCCCTCAAATTCCAGGTTGTCTTTTAACCCCAGCTGCATGGCAGGTTCATCTTCAACAATTAGTATTTTAGACATAGGTGATAGGTTATGATTTACTCAGTGGAAAATACAATAAAAATTCTGAACCCCTACCCAGCTCACTTTTAAGTTCCAGGCGACCACCATGGCCTTCCACTATCTCCTTAACAAGTGATAGTCCCAGTCCTGTACCCTTACTCTTTGCCAGATCGCCAGACGAAACCCTGTAGAATTTGTCAAATACATGCTTTTGATCTTGTCTTGATATACCAACTCCTTGGTCGACAACCGAAATATACCCGAATTCATCCTTCTGCCCGGTAGAAATATCAACATGCTTTTTGGAATTGCTGTATTTTATCGCGTTATCTAAAAGGTTGACCACAACTTCCACAAAGGCTTGTGAATCCGCCTGAATAGGTCTTTCTAAATTCGGGTTAAAAGAATAGGTAAACCCTTTACTGGTTAGATGATAGTCGTAAGTATTTAAAACGTCCACTATCGCTTCCCTACTGTCTAACGGTTCTATATTTAAGGCTTTTTTATCCGCTTCCATTCTGCTAAAAGTAAGAATGCGATTTACAATGCCTGTAAGGCGGTTTGCCTCTTTGTTGATAATGGAATAATACTCATGCTTTTTTTCTTCTGTCTTTACACGATTAAGTTCCAGTGTTTCCGCAAACATACTTATGAGAGCTAGTGGAGTTCTTATTTCATGAGATACATTGGAAACAAAGTCAGATTTGCTTTGCGCCAGCCTCATTTCCTTTTTTACATTTATGAAGACGAGCCAGGCGCCCAGTATGAGAATGATATTCAAGGCTACAATGAGTACAAGGTTGGTGTACGTTCTTTCGTCCACTATATCCTGTATTGAATCTCCTAGAGTAGTAATGCCCAAATAATGATCAGGTAATAACCATAAGTCTTTTGTCTGGGCTATTGCATTGGTAACGCTATCTGTGTCATTGCTTTGATAAATTGGAAGATTGGAACCCTTATTGTAAGCGTTCAATATGAATTTATCCTGGGCTATTCTCTGTAATTTTGGTCCAAGAAGCTCTTCTATGAAAAGTTGTGGATCTATTATTAGTCCGCAAACATATTTTCCCCGATACTCAGAATCCAGTATAAACGCAATTAGCGTCTGGTTATTGAACTGCTCAAAAGGCTCATTTTTCTTAAACCCACTTTCCTGATAGCGTATAAGCTGTCTGATTTTACTAGTTTGATTTGCAAGCGCACTTGCCAAGGAAATTTTAGCGCTACTGGATTTAAGAGAACTGTCATTGGCAAATACTTGAATTGATTCTTCCAAATTCAGCGTATCTCCAATAAAAATCATTGATAGCGCAGGATTTAAATCCAAAAGCATCTGTATTTTTTCAGGAGTAGAGTCGCCCTTCGCCATTTCCAACCCGACCTGTATTTTAGCTACCCAACCGTTAAGGACATCGTCAGAATATTGGTTAGCAGAATATAAAATAGCCGCTAACTGGTCTTCATAGATTTGGTTAATTACTTCTTCATCCTTGTTAAGCGAGGATATTTCATAGGCAGAAAAAAAGATCGCTGGTAAAAGAAATATCAGCAACAGGATCAACTCTATCTTCCTTAAAGAACCCATGATCCAATGTTACGACAAAATTTAAACGAAGTTATGTTTTGGATTGTATTCGCTTCAATGACAGCGCTCGATAAGCCAGTAAAAGACTTACAATTGCAAACATAGCTCCAAGAAAAAAAGCGGCGCCTGGCAGATATATCTTGAAAGCGTTAGTACTGGTGAAGTAGTAAAAGACAGAAGTCATTAAGGGAGGACCTATGATGGAGGTAACACTGACTAGACTCGTAAGGCCACCTTGCAATTCACCTTGTTCACTGGGAGGTACCTCGTTGGACATTATGCCTTGTAGCGCCGGACCGGCAATTCCACCCAGAGTATATACTACTGTAAAAGCAAACATCATCCATTCTTTTGTGGCAAGTCCAAAAAGTAGAAATCCTATGGCGTACAAAAATAGACCGATATAAACTGATTTATTCTGCCCCAATATAGGCATTAGCCACCTGATCAGTACACCTTGAACTAAAGCTACCATTAAACCGACAAAAGCTAGGGAGTAACCTATCCATGCAGGATTCCAGTCAAAAAGTTCTTTTGTATAATATGGCCACGTACTTTGAGTGGCATGGCCTGCAATATAAATAAGCATTAACGAACCTGCCATAGCAATGATCACGGGATACCTTTTAAGTTGAAGAAGTGTGCCGACGGGGTTGGCTCTTTTCCAACTGAATTTTCTTCTATTCTCCGGAGCAAGTGATTCTGGCAAAACGAAAAATCCGTAGAGCCAATTAACAAGAGTAAGTATGGCCGCTCCATAAAAAGGGACACGAGTCCCATACTCACCTAAAATGCCACCGATAGATGGGCCTATTATGAAGCCAAGACCAAATGCGGCTCCTACAAGTCCGAAGTTCTTGGCACGTTCTTGTGGAGCGCTTATATCTGCTATGTATGCTGACGCGGTAGTAAAGCTCGAACCCATTACTCCTGCGATTATTCTTCCTGCAAATAACCAGATGAGTGTAGGGGCCAATGCCGTAAAAATATAGTCGACACCAAAACCAAAGAGTGAGATTAGCAATACCGCTCGTCTTCCGTACTGGTCGCTTAAGCCACCCAGCACCGGGGCACATACAAATTGCATGATCGCATAGGCGAAAACAAGCCAGCCGCCAATAGCCGCTGATTCACTTACAGAAGCGCCGGTAAGCTCGTTTATCAGGTCGGGAATTATTGGAATGATTATGCCAATCCCTGTTACATCGATGAGTAACGTAATAAAAATGAAACCGAGCGCAGCTTTTTTATTCTTTGCCATGAGGAGGGCTCGAAGATAGTGAAATAGAAGGGTAATATAACCTAATCATACTTTCAAGATATCGTTCGGAGGTTATAGACATTCAGAAGAATGTAATAAAGGCTTAAGTTGAATAAGGAAATCAAATAGTCAGGTCAAACGATTCCTTAGCCATTACTTTACCATTTACCTGAATTTCTACAATTTGTTTTCCTGGATAGTATTTACGTGTCGTAATGGCATAAATTTCATGAGCTTTAGAAAGGGTTTCTTTTTGACCAGGTTCAAGCTTTATTGTAGTCAGTTTGAATACCTTGGGTGTGTTAGAGCCGTTGGCCTTTTTAAAATAGATGATATAATCTATATGCAAATTGGCTTTCTCTTTTCCTTGATTGTGTATGTTAAATTCAAGGGTTACATCTTCGCCGAGTTGGAGAGTCTCGGGGCTAATTTTAAAATTCCGGACATCTACATTAACCGCCTTAAATCCCAGTAATTTAAGCGCCTTGGGGTTTCCAGCTTTAATCAGGCTTCTCAAGCTATGTTTAATAATCCAGGCAGTCCGAGAATCACTTGTTTTCCATTTCTTGCACAAATCAATTACGATGTCAGGGCTATCCTTAGCTATATCATTCAGGTTGTTGGCTACACTTTTACAGACATACTCTGATTCATCGGCCTTCAGATTTTCCAATATTGGAAGGACCAGGCCGGGGTCCTTCTTAAAAGTAGATAGCGCCATCGCCCATGGCAGCCTGGGTCTGCAGCCTTCGCTGGATAAACGCCGTACATGGTGGTTGCTGTGCTGTGACCATTCCAGCATCTTATTCATGGTTTTCAGCTCTTCTTGCTGAATAAAGTAGCGGATGGCAAACTCTCCACTTGAGTATTGGGTAAACAACTCAAGTGCATTCATCGAAACTAGCCAATGATCCAATCCGAACAGGCGTGTGAATTCTGGAAAAACCATACCATCGAAGCCCTCAAATTCATGAACAATATACGACAGGGTTTCAATTGCCCTTTCATATTCTTTGGGTAAATGATTGCCCAGAGCTAAGGCTATATGTGTCATTCGTCCCTTTAACTCCAGGCTATCCCATTCGCTATTGAATACCGCTTTTTCGAATAATTCAGCATTGAATTGCGGATTTGTTGACCTAATTCTTTCTGCAAGCTTTTGAATAAAAGGACGTTGGAAGAATTGATTCTTTAATAGTTTTGCCATTAAGTGAATTTAAGACTTATGCTATAGAATTAGATGCCGGACTATAATATTGGCGGCTCTTACTTGTCATGTAGCTGAGTATACGATGCAAGGCCTCTTTCATAAAGATCAAGGACTTTGTCTTGTAAATGAGAGGGTGAGATTACCTGAGCGGAATCGCTGAATTGTAGCAACCATCTCGCGAAAATTTCTATGTCCACAGTCATGAATTTCATTTCCTCAAATTTGTCTTTTCTAGCTCCCTCTATAAAACCCATTGAAAACTTATACTCCTGAATATAACGGGCGGCCTCCAGGGTAAATCGAACCTGTACCTCCTGCAAGTCTGAGCCCATCATAATTGTATCTAAGTAACCAGTGTAGTCTGAATGAACATTTGAATCGAATGTTTTTTCAGTCGTATGCAACTTCATTATTCGGTCAGAGCGAAAATCCCGCAAGTCGTTCCTTAGTCTGCAATAACCTATTAAATGCCAGTGTCTTGAATAATAACACAGACTAAGTGGTTCTACATCTCTATTAGTGAAGGAATCAGTGTAATTGGAATAATAGTCAAAGTTAATTACTCGTTTTTGTGCCAGGGCAGACTGGATATCAGATAGGAAATGATCAGGAAAATCTGAATTAGCCGCTTGACCAGGAAGTTGTATAACTTCTATGTTGTTTTCAATGCTTTCCAGGTAGTCTTTTTCCTCAAGTTTTAAGGCAGACCGTATCTTGTAGAGTGCATCGCTCAGATTTTTTTGAATGGATCGATCTGTAAATCGTTCAGCCAATTTGGTTGCCATCAAAATAGCCCCTGCCTCTTCCTTCGAAAATTTTACAGGGGGCAAATTGTAGCCCTCCATTAAGAAGTATCCGACACCTGCTTCGGCGCCTATGGGGACACCGGCTTCCTCTAACGCCCTGATGTCGCGATAAACAGTGCGTAGGCTTATCTCAAACCGCTCAGCAATTTCAATGGCCCGGACTACTTTTTTGCTCTGCAACTGAATAAGAATAGCCGATAACCGATCGATACGATTCATTTTTCCGCTAACTCCTTCAAAACACTATTCATGGCTTCAAAACCCGCTCGTGTTTGCGTGTCGAGCTTTTTCCAAAATAAGGGGACCAGTAACCCGCTGAACTGCTCTCGGTGCACGAAAGTGCATCCACCCTCTTCTTTTTGGTGGATCTCAAAAATATGATGGCCATCGAACAAGCCTACCATCAATAAATTTCCCATCCAGCCGAACTGATGATCTTTTTTGAACAACGTTACTTTAGGTTGAAACCGCATGGGTTTACTTCCGGTAGGTTGTACGGTCACATCAAGGCGTTCCCTGAGATGTGCCTTACCTCTTATACTGATAATGAATGGATTCCATTCGGGGTACCTGTCAAAGTCCATTAATATCGACCAGATTTTTGATGCGGGAGCATTAATATCAACTTCTGTTCTAAGTTCTTTCATATAGGCTTGGTTTGGTTCAATCGGTATCGGATATAAAGAGACCGCAAAAGCGCTAGAAGCGATAAGGGTATGAAAACCTCATGTAAATTTTGAGGTAAAAACGCCCAGGAAAACAGAAGTAGTACCATAAGGATCGCGATTGCCGTAAAATAGGCCACTTTAAGTCTCCTACCCTTACTACTATAAAGAAACAGCCCCATGGGAAAGTGAAACGGTATAGCCCAAAGGAGGTTCATATTTTTTGCCGCTGCTTTATGGTCAGTAGCAACCCAAAGTAAGAAAAGCAACCACCCTATTAAACCTATTACTGAAAAAAGCGTGGCGTCGAACCAAAAAAGACTTTTGTTTCTTTTGTGGGCCCAAAAAGTGAGTAAGCAGCCTAGTATTAGCAGTACTACAAATGCAGCCATCGGAGAGATCAATGATTCTTCAATAGCTACATTTCCTGTTGTTGAATAGGATGTTATGGTGTTTCTTACCAAAGGTACTTTTTTGCCATTGTGAATTATCGTGGCATTGTTAAAGGCGGATTCTATATAATCCGGCAGGAACATATGCATATACGGTGTTGCTTTTTTGTCCATGGGTAATCCCAGGCAAATGTCTATCCCGAGATCTCCCCAAGGTTGATAGGGCAGATAAACATCTGTCAGGTCTCGTATAGTATAATCAGTGGCTATGTATGAACCATCGAATTCTACTTTGCCATCAAATATATCTTCAATGGCATCCCGTACTCTCGTGGCACAGTTGTCATAAAAGTAGTCATAGTAGTAGTACATGTTTTCTGGCTTGGCGTTCCAAACCAGGAACTCAAAAAGCTCTTGCATTTGTGCAGAATCCAGGTTTAATACCTGTTCATGTATGTATCGGTATTGATAAGCATAATAATTTGCCACGCGATCATAAGGCATCACTGCCAATCTGTAATTGAGAAAGCCCCTAGAGAAATTCAGATAGAAATTGGGTTGATCGAAATCGAATATTCCATAATTATAAAAGTCGTTGAGTTTTTTTTTAGGGTCTAAAACTCTAATTCCTGAATGCCCGAAAGCTGAGTATAACTCCCCCTGATAGGGACCAACTGTTATTATTCTGATCTCTGCCTGTGTCGATAATACGGTTTGTCCTTGCACAAATAATGGTAGCGCTGTAAAAATGAGAGAGATAATTCTTTTCATAAGGTGAATTTATATAGTTTCATTAACATACAATGGCTATCATTGACAATGATTGGTTGGCTTTGTCGTAAGACGATCATTTTCACTTGACCGATCAAATTTTGATGTACCCCTTCCGCTATTTTGTTTTCGCATTCTCATTTGTGTTATGTCATGCTTTACATGGGCAAATTATTGGTTCTCTGGCTTTCTTTGAAACAGATCCGGCAGATCAATCCTTCTCAGATCTCCGACCATTAAAGGAGCTTTGGAAGGATAAGAGAATAGTGATACTTGGCGAACAGTCACACGGTGAGGGAGCCGTTTTTAAGGAAAAAGTGCGGCTGATCAAATTTCTTCACCAAGAGATGGGCTTTGAAATTATCGCTTTTGAAAGCGGGCTTTATGATAACTATCGAGCATATAATAATCTTGATCCTAATGACTCAATCAATCAACTAACACAAAGTGTTTTACCTATCTGGTCAGATACAAAAGAAGTTCGGGAACTACTGAATTATGTGAAGCGAAATAAAAACAAGCGCCCTCTTCAAGTGACCGGATTTGACTTCTTCACTTCGGAATATAAATGGCAATATTGGGACGAATTGAAAGCAGTCATTACCGACAATGAGGTTAAATGGCCTGTAATCGAAGAGGTTTTCTTTGGAAATGCCGAATTACTTATCAAAGATATAAATGATTCAATCGAATTTTTTTACGAATCCAAAAAGATACTTAAGTGGCTTAATGAGTTGAAATCAGGCTCTGAGCACATAAGTATCCTACATCAGGCGTTTGCAGGTTGGTTGTTTGAAATCAGGTGGGAGATTGATGCTTTAAACGGTGAACGGATATATGTACAGAACCCTCGTGATGAGTGGATGGCGAAGAATTTAATATTTTTATCGCAACTGTATCCTGGAAAGAAAATTATTGCCTGGGGTGCATCTTACCATTTTGCGAATGATATGAGCAGCTATGAAAACACAGATCTAACACGATCCTTTATTCATACTATGCATGAGAGATCACAAGAGGACCACGCTCATACAACTGAAGAAGAACTCTTCGATTTGGATCAATCACTCGAAGGTGCAATAACTATGGGACAGATAGCCAAATCCTACTTTGGCGACTCGCTTTACAGTTTAGCTTTTAGCTCATTTAAGGGGAAATTTGGAATAGCAACTTCTAGGTATTTACAGGAAATGGTGACGCCGCCAAAAGGAAGTATTGAGTTTGAATTGGTAGAAAAAGGTTTGAAAAATGTTGTTGTAGACTACCGCCAGCTTGGAGAAAAGTTTTATTCTAGTGTACTGGGGAACCTGCCTGTTTATGCTAATTGGCAATATATATTTGATGGCCTCTACTTTTTACATGATGCTTATCCACCACAAGCCATTGAATATCTGGATCAATATGAGGAGCTATCTAAATTGACAGTGTCGAGTGATGAAAATTTGTACGGGCAAGTATTTGATAAAACTACCAAAGAAGGTGTGCCCTTCGCCAGCATTGCATTGGTTGGAACCTCTAAAGGAACCTCTGGTAATGGCCAAGGTAAATTTGTTTTTAATTCAGCAACCCAAGGGCAACTTGTATTTTCCAGTATAGGCTATGCCAATGACACTTTAAATTTGAATGAATTAAAAAATAAAGATGATATAAAGGTATTTCTACAACCAAAAGATCATATGGTACCTGAATTGGTAATTATGGACAAACCACTGGAAGTGGAGGATATCATCAAAAAAGCCAGGAAAGAGATCAGTCAAAACTATTGTTCTAAATCTTTTAATCAGGAAGTTTTTTATCGAACAATTTCTTACAAAGAAGATTCGGTTCTGTTTAAGGAGGAGGGTTCAGTTATGTTGTATTTGGAAAACGGTTTTCTCCCCAAATCAAAAGTATTCGGGAACGTATTACAGTACCGGAACTCCAAATTGGCAAAACATAAATGGCAGGGTATCGGGAGTTTATGGCTGATGTTAGGGCACGATGTGATCATGGATAAGGACAATGTACTTTTCAGGACTGCAGCATATGACCTTACTTTAGTTGGTGTTCTTGAGTTTAACGGACGTTTTGTATATGATGTTAAATTTGATTGCAAGCGACCCAACGCCTTCACTACAGGTTTTGGATATCCGGCGCCTGTTTTGGCACGAGGTAGTATTTATATAGCCACTGACGATTACGCTATTTTGAAGTATGAGGTGTGTATAGCTAGAAAACCTCATACTTTTAAAAAGGAATCTCATAAGCAATTGAACCCTTTTCATCATCATTTGTCACAAACCTATAAGCAACATAGAAATAAGTATTTCTTAAACACGTCTTACTCACAAAGTATCAGTCGAACAGTTGATTCTAAACTTGGGATTTCTAAGCTGGCATCTGAGGAGCGCTATCTATTTGGAGTAGAGATCTTCAATGATAAAGTGACTCCTATAAAGAGGCCTCTGGTCAAACTGACACAAGGATCGAAAGTAAAAGAAGACCCGTCTTTTTGGCGAACGCATAATTACATTTTGGACCAGATGGAGCATAATTTTTATTGTTCTGATTGGAATTCATTTGATTAGAAGTAAGATTTGAATTTCCTATGAATACGAATGTAACTGATGGTCTGAATTTCTTCTCAAAGGCTACCGCTAAAAGGAGCATGAATGCAGCTAAGGTGGTATCGAGCTATTTACAATCAAGGGTGACCAAAAAACCTTTGATGAAAGGTTTGCCAATAAGTTTGTCCATTGAGCCCACTACCTCCTGTAATCTAAGATGTCCTGAATGTCCAAGTGGCTTAAGATCTTTTACTCGTCCTACCGGGATGTTGGAGGATGCTTTATTCAAGCAAGTCATCGATGAACTACATGATACTTTGATATATTTATTGTTCTACTTTCAGGGAGAACCTTATTTGCATCCGCAGTTTTTAGAACTCGTCGAATATGCATCTTCGAGAAAGATCTATACAGCCACTTCTACCAATGCCCATTACCTGACTGATGAAAATGCCCGAAAGACAGTAGAATCCGGCCTTGATCGTTTAATTGTATCTATCGATGGTACTTCTCAGGAAACGTATCAGCTTTACAGGGTAGGAGGTAAACTAGATAAAGTGATCGAAGGTACGAAAAACGTGGTCGCATGGAAGAAAAGACTCAGATCTAAAACGCCACACATAGTTTTTCAGTTTTTGGTGGTACGCCCTAACGAGCATCAAATACACGAGGTACACCAAATAGCAAAAGATCTTGGAGTGGATGAAGTCGGTATTAAGACTGCTCAGATCTATGATTTTGAGAATGGTAATGATCTCATTCCAACTCTGGATAAATACTCCAGGTACAAAAAGCACCAATCCGGTAAATACTCGATAAAGAGTAAGCTATTAGACCATTGTTGGAAAATGTGGCATAGTTCAGTTATCACATGGGACGGTCGGGTAATTCCGTGCTGCTTTGACAAGGATGCTCATCATACGCTGGGTAACCTAGGTAAAAGCAGCTTTAAATCTCTGTGGTACGGAGAGAGCTACCGTTCCTTTAGGACGTCATTATTAAGATCAAGAAGCGAAATTGAAATGTGCAAAAACTGCACGGAAGGCACTACGGTATGGGCCTAGCCTGTTGGGTAAATGCCATTTGAGCGATATCATCCACTAAATTGATGCCTATCATCGCTAGGGATACTAATCATTGATATCTTGCTTCAGTTTTTAAATCAAACAGTATGAGTCATGAAAATTAAGTTACTATTAACGATTTCGCCGGTTTTTGTTTGTTACGGTAGTAGCGAACGGTCAGAAGATGATTAAAGAGAAATAAATACCAAAGGTGTTTACAATACATCTGGCGGACAATATCCTAATGGCAGTGTGGTGCAATGGGAAATATCAGATTGTAATTGTTATGAAGGTTGGGTTGGCGCGTAAGAGACTGGGATGAAAAGTGAATGCCTTGAGGAATACGTTGATCCTGACGCTTTCTATGTTAAGCATAAATACAACAAAAAAGAACATCGTTCCATTTACTATAAAAATAGTCAGCGCCTTCAAATAAGGCAAAAGATTAACGAGAAGAGTTTACCCCAACCTATTTTAGTTGTGGTTGAGAATTCAGAATATCTCAATTGGCAAATGGCTGATTATCTGTTCATTATTGGACTCCCACATCGGATGGGAAAGTGGATCTGTATTATAAGATTTATCTCAAAGGTGGAATTAAAAGGCATGTGCTTGGAGCTGGTGTTGATGGTGGTACTTATGCCTAAGAGTACTTTAATTTTAATTAAGAGGGAAGGGCGCCAGTAATTCGGGGCCTGTATTCCTTTTCAGCTTGGGTCCGCAATTATAGCGTGAGGTGGCGCCCGGTTCTTCTCCTAGTATTAAAAACGGGCTTGGCTAAACAGCGAATATAACAGATTCCTGCATATCGCCTAAGAGTTCTGAAAATAGCATATGAGTTCTAATTACACCATATTTCTTTTTGGGTTGAGATCATCTCTTGGTGTACAGGTCCGACAGAAGTGATTTCCCTGCCAAAATGTAATCATTGCCGCCTGTAAAACCTGTTACCATACCTCTGGTCTGTTGTAGACTGTAAACTCTTTTTTAGTAGGCAACCCAAGAGCGTCCCCTCTCCAATACTGCTGCGGTACACGCTACCTTGCCGGGATCGGGCTAAAAGTTTTCTGCTGACCAGGGGCAAAAAATTTACTCGCCTATGTCATGGTAATGGTCATCTTTTTCGTATTTCATTTTTAACCCAAAATGAAAAAACTTACCAGATCTAATATTGAAGCCTTACCAAACAAGCCTATTAAAATTGTTCAGTTTGGCGAAGGGAATTTTTTAAGAGCATTTGCAGATTGGGTGGTGGACATTATGAATGAGAGGATAGGCTTTAATGCCGGTGTGGCGGTTGTTCAGCCTATTGAAACAGGGTTAGTAGAGTTACTTCAACGTCAAGATGGTTTATACCATCACTTAATGATGGGAATGTCATCTGGCGAACGAATAAGAAAATTCAGATTAATTAGTTGCATCCAACATACGGTAAATCCTTTTCAGGATAAGCATGCATTTTGGGAACTAGCTGCGGGAGATGATTTGGAAATTGTAATCTCCAACACTACAGAGGCTGGAATTGTCTTTGATGAATCTGATCTGCCTAAAAAAGGAGTATTGGCGCATACTTTTCCAGGTAAGCTGACACAGTTTTTGGTTCATAGATTCGATCACTTTGATGGGGATCCTACAAAAGGGGTTATATTTCTTCCTTGTGAATTGATTGATCGGAATGGGGATAAGTTAAAACAGGCCATCCTTGATTATTGTCATTTATGGCGGCTTTCGAGAGCATTCGTGCATTGGATTGAAAACTATAATTATTTCGGAAATACGCTCGTAGATCGAATAGTGCCGGGTTATCCAAGAAATGAGATCGATGATTTAGTGAATGAAATTGGATTTGAAGATAAGCTTTTAGTATCATCGGAGGTCTTTCACCTTTGGGTTATTGAAGGAGATAAAGAGCTTCAAAAGAGATTTCCTGCAGACAGTGCGGGGCTAAATGTAAAGTTCGTAGATGATCAAATGCCATATAGAACGCGGAAAGTCAGAATTCTCAATGGTATTCATACAAGCATGGTATCTATTGGTTTAAATACAGAATTGGAAACCGTTAAGAAGTCCATTGAACACCCTCTTTTTGGGGCTTTCTACAAAAAACTGATTAAGGAAGAAATTCTGCCCACTATCGATTTGACGGAGGATGAACGGAATTCGTTTGCAAGTGAAGTTATCGAGAGATTTCAGAACCCTTTCATTAGGCATGAACTTTCATCCATTTCGTTAAACTCAATTTCCAAATTCAAGGTCCGGGGGCTCCCAATTATTTTGGATTATATTGGTCGATTCAGAAAAGCGCCCCCAAAGTTGTCTTTGGTGTTTGCCGGATTAATTCACTTGTATATATCTCAAGCAGCTAGTAGAAAACTGAAAGATAATCCGGGTTACATTGAGTTTTTCACAAAAATAGCAGATCGGGAAAATCATGTCTTTGAGACTTTGAAGAATGGAGATTTATGGGGAAGTGACCTAACTCAGAATAAGGTCCTTTTTAGCGAAGTGCAGCAACAATATTCTCAAATTCAATCAATTGGAATAGGAAAGGCCATCGAACAAATGTTAAAGTGAAATGGAAGATTTCCCATATCGTTCACATAATTTTTATTGCTCTATTAATCAGTTCATGTAAGGAAGGAGCGCCAAGACCCAACATTGTATTAATTCTGGTAGATGACATGGGTTGGTCAGATCTAGGATGCTATGGGAGTGAAATAGCAACTCCCAATATCGATGGACTAGCAACGAATGGCATACGTTTCTTTAATTCTTATAATACTTCCAAGTGCTTCCCTTCCCGAGCGGCTTTACTAACAGGATTATACGCTCAAGAATGTGGTTTTGGGATAGATTTTAAAAATCCAATAGTTAACGCTGTCACATTAGGACAGGTTCTCCAGACAGCCGGGTACAAGACCTATTGGTCAGGAAAACATCACGGCCTTCAGAATCCCTACTACCTTGGGTTTGACAGATATTACGGATTACGAGGCGGAGCGAGTAACCATTTTAACCCAGGAGATCAAAGAAAGAATGAGCCAAAGCCAGCACAAAAACGCACTCGCACATGGTGTATTGATAGCTTAGTGATCAGCCCCTACACTCCGCCTAAGGATTTTTATAGTACAGATTACTTCACAAATTATGCTTTGGGTTACATTGAAGAAGCCGCTTCAACTGGAAATCCATTTTTTCTCTACCTGTCATATACCGCACCGCATGATCCGTTAATGGCCTGGCCGGAAGACATCAAAAAATATCAGGGGGTCTATGATTCCGGGTATCAGGTGATAAGGAAACGGAGGTTTCAGAGACAAAAGGAATTAGGATTGATTGATTCAAATTTCAGACTATCGGAATTCTCCGCGAGAGATTGGGAGAAGTTGTCTGTTACGGAGCAAAAGGATGAAGCAAAAAAAATGGAGGTTTACGCAGCTATGATCGATCGCATGGATCAAAATGTAGGTAGGCTCATTGAGAAACTACAAATAGAAGGTCAACTTGAAAATACGCTCATTCTATTCATGTCTGATAATGGAGCTTCCGATATTGTCGTAACCCTCGAAAATGATAACGATTCTTCAGAGATAGGCTCCATAGATAGATGGGTATCGCTTGGCGCTTCATGGGCGAATGTATCGAACACGCCATTCAGGTATTTTAAGAATTACAGCTACGAAGGAGGCATCCGAACGCCACTTGTTGCTCACTGGCCATTGTGCATCCAAAATTCAATAAATACGGATGCCGTTGTACATTTTATCGATATTATGCCAACGCTAGTGGAGTTGAGTGGGGCTACTTATCCAGAAGAATGGGATGGAGAAAGAATCATCCCAATGAGAGGAGAGAGTTTTGTACGAACTTTTCAAAACCTCCCTCAAAAAAGAAGAAATCCTTTATTTTTTGAATGGGAAGATGGACAGGCGGTCCGGTTTGAAGATTGGAAACTGGTCAGAGAAGGGAAGGAAAGTGATTGGGAGCTTTTTCGGATTAATCTTGATCCAACGGAAACTACGAATGTTTCCTCTGAATTTCCGGGGGTTAAAGAGCAGTTGTTAAATGAATTTATGGCGTGGAGAAAGTCCGTAAACAAATGAGAAATAGCGTTTTTTTTATTTTCATTGGTCTTTTATTTTGTCCACCTGCAACATTTGCACAGGAATGGAAATCCATTTTTAATGGTAAGGATTTGAGTGGCTGGGTATTAAAAGGTGGGGAAGCAGAATTTAAGGTAATTGAAGGGGCTATTGTCGGTACAGCCCGCATAAATACGCCAAGCACATATCTATGTACAGAGAAAAAATATGATGATTTTATACTGGAGTTTGAGGTATACCTTTCAAATGAGTTAAATGCAGGAGTGCAATTCCGTTCAGATGAAAGGAATAATGGAGAAGTCTATGGGTATCAATGTGAAATCGATCCAAAGAAAAGGAAGTGGACCGGAGGAATCTATGACCAGGGAAGAAAGGGCTGGCTCTATCCGTTGAGCAGGAATGAAGGAGCAAGAGACGCCTTTCAAATGGGTAGGTGGAACAAGTTTAGAATCGAGGCATATGGAAATCAGCTAAATACCTATGTGAACGGAACGCAGTGCAGCCGCTTGGTGGATGACCAGTCAAGTGATGGATTTATCGGGCTTCAAGTGCACAGCATTGGGGACCGCAACAAAAAAGAAGGATACAGCGTCAAGTGGAAAAATTTCATTATACTCTCTAAAGAGGTAGATAAGCATATAAAATTGGATCCTAATGTTTCAGAGATCAGTTATTTAAAAAATGAGTTGACGGACAGGGAGAAGAAAAATGGTTTTCGTCTTTTATGGGATGGGGTGACCACTGAAGGGTGGAGAGGAGTTCGTTCTAATGAATTTCCTGCTCAGGGATGGAAAATTGAAGAAGGGATGCTCACAGTGCTGGCTGATGAAGCAAATTCCAAAGGGGAACACATTGTGACGATGGATCAGTTTGGCAACTTTGAGCTGGTGTTGGATTTCAGAGTAACTAAAGGAGCAAATAGTGGCATCCGGTATTTTGTGAATGAAGAGCGTACGGTAAGCGCCTGCGAATATCAGATCTTAGATGATAAGAAACATCCTGATGCCAGCAAAGGTACTAATGGAAATCGGAAGTTGGCATCCCTATATGATCTTGTGCCAGCGGAACCTTTATCATCAGGAGTCAAAAAAGATCCTTTCAAAGGGGTTGGAAAGTGGAACAGGGCTACTATTGTGTCGAAGGATGGGAAAGTGGAGCATTGGCTGAACAACGTAAAAATGGTTGAATATGATCGGTATTCGCAAATGTTTGAGGCGCTAGTACTCTACAGTAAGTATTCCGGGCACGAGAATTTTGGTCGATGGGATGCGGGTAGTATCATGTTGCACGACCATCATGATGAAGTGAGTTTCAGAAGCATAAAAATCAGAGAACTGAATGATTAGATGAAAAGAAGACAATTTATAATTACTGGTCTACTGGGTACGGGAAGCATACTTTATACGTGCGGGAATACGAGCGCCAGTTGGTCTAATAATACCACTTTAAGGGTTGGGATAATAGGTACTGGAAACAGGGGGAAGGGCTTACAACGGTTTATTAAGGATATAGAAGGAATTGAAGTTGTGGCATTAGCCGATATACTTCCATTCAGACTGGAGGAAGCAAAGGCGCTGAATCCCAAGGCAAAGACCTACAGTGATTACAGGCAACTGCTTGATGATCCGCACGTCGATGCTGTCATCATTTCCACTCCTTTCTTTAACCACCATGAAATTGCCATTGATGCACTGGATGCTGATAAGCATGTGTATTGTGAAAAAACGATGGTCAAAGGGATAGCCAACATTCAACCGGTCATTGACAAATCAAATCAAAAAAAGGATGTGGTGTTTCAAACAGGTCACCAGTATCACAGTAGCCCGCTGTATAAGAAAGTAAGAGACATTATACGAAGTGGATACATCGGAGAAGTAACTGCTTACCATTGCCAATGGAATCGTCGAACCGATTGGAGAAAGTCGGTTCCGGATCCAAAATTTGAGAGGAGGATCAACTGGAGAATGTACAGAGAATATTCCGGAGGGCTTACGGCCGAACTGATGTCGCATCAAATAGATTATATCAATTGGGTCACTGAAAGTCATCCCTCCAGGGTGAGTGGTTTCGGAGGGATAGACCACTACAATGACGGCAGGGAGACTTTCGATAATGTTCATCTGCTCATGGAGTACCCCTCAGGCTTGGATGCAACCTTTACTTGCACCACAACTAACAGTCAAAATGGCTATGAAATAAGGATTTTGGGATCCAAGGCCACTATTGTACTAAAGATGACTATGGCTGAGATCTTTATTGAAAAGCCAAAAAATAATAGTGAGTTGGGTATGGTTGACGGTGTTTCCGGCGCTACGATAGAAGCTTGGGAAAAGGGCGAGGGAGTGCCGATCGAAGCGCCTGGAAATAATCCGACTATTGATGCGCTGAAACAATTCAGAGATTCAGTGGTAGATGGTAAAAAAGTTTATTCAGATATTAAAACCGGAGCAAATACGTCCAAATGTATCCAAATAGCTCTGGAGGCAATTCATGAAAAAAAGATCGCCTATTGGGGTGATTATCCCGAACTTATATTCACTTAACGATTCCATTAATGAAAACTGACAGAAGAAATTTTATAAAAAACACATCTGCCGCTGCCATAGGAGTACCATTTATTATGTCATCAGGAAACCTGTTTGCGAATCCTGCAAATGACACTGTAAATGTGGCAGTCATTGGTACCGGAGGCAGATCTAAGGCTTTTCTGAAATCTGCCGCTAACATGCCGGAGATGCGAATTGTCTATGCGTGCGATGTAGACCAGGTTCGCTTAGATTCATTTATTGTCACTGCCAAAGAGTGGTTGGGTTATAAAGTAAAACAAGAGAAAGATTTTAGAAAGATTCTTGAGAAGAAGAGTGTGGATGCAGTGATCATTGTTACACCCGAGCATTGGCATGCTCCGATGGCAATCATGGCTATGCAGGCAGGTAAGCACGTCTACATAGAAAAGCCATGTAGCCATAACTTGCATGAGAATGACCTATTGGTACAGGTTTACAAAAAAACCGGTATGGTCTGTCAGATGGGGAATCAACAACGTTCTTCTGTAAGTTCAAGACAAGCAATAAGTGATATTCAAAATGGAAATATAGGAAATGCTTACGCGGCCAAGGCGTGGTACTCGAATACACGAGGTTCCATTGGTGTTGGTAAAAAGGTTGCAGCGCCTGATACGTTGGATTGGGATTTGTGGCAGGGACCAGCTCCCAGAGAAGATTATCGTGATAATGTGCATCCATACAATTGGCATTGGTTTAGAGCGTGGGGGACTGGTGAAATTCATAATAATGGGACGCATGAAATAGATATATGCAGATGGGCATTAGGAGTGAATCTCCCCAAAAGAGTCGCTTCTACAGGAGGGCGTCTGCATTTTAAAGAGGATGATTGGGAATACTACGACACACAATTAGCCAGTTATGAGTTTGACGGGGGTAAGACCATTAATTGGGAAGGCAGAAGTTGCAATGGACATCAACTATACAGCAAGGGGAGAGGCGCAATGATCTACGGAACTGAGGGTTCTATCATGCTTACCAGGAAAGGCTACTGGTTATATGATTTGAAAGGTAATGAGATCAATTTTATCAAAGAAGAAAGTCCAATGGATGCCGCTACAGCAACTGAAGATACAATAGGCTTTGATATTCTTACTGTAAATCATATCAAGAATTTTTTTGCTGCAATTCGAGAAGGTGAAACACTCCATGCTCCAATAGATGATGCAAGTATCTCAACACACCTTTGCCATCTTGGTAATATTGCGCAAGATTTAGAAATTAGCCTTGATATTGATCCTAGGTCAGGACAAGTTCTGAATAATGACAAAGCAATGAGTTATTGGAAAAGGGATTACGAAAGTGGATGGGAACCTAAACTTTAATCCCAAAAAAGAAAATACCACTTTAGCGCCCCGTCGTTCCACATTGGCGTAGAGCTCTCAAAACAGCGAAATTCATCGCTTTTCTTATAGAAATATCGTGTTAAACCTAGGTCGATAGAGCTGAGCTGATGTCCTCAATTAATATTAAGTATTGATAATGAATTAGTTTCATTCATCTCTGACCATCGCTTAGTCGGGCATATAATAGTAAAGCTTTGAGTCATTTTACATACACGAATAAGCCAAACCCTAATCACCAAAAAGGCTGATAGCGAATAGCTATCAGCCTTTTTGGTAAAGAAAAATCTTTTAGGATACCTTTAAATACTCCTACTGCTTGAGGGTAGACGCTTGTTTAGTCGAGCTTATCTAAGTACAACAAATTTGTTTCCTAAAACTTCTTTGTTGTTCATTTGAATACGGGCAAAGTATAAGCCATCTGATAAACCACTTACATTTATTCGCAATTCGGAACCAACAATTTCTGCTTTTGATGGCTGGATTAAACCAACAAGCCTGCCTGAAAAATTGACTATTTCAATCGCTTGAATCTGTGTGGTTCGCTCGCCTAGATTAAAAGCGATGTAATAATTAGCAGGGTTAGGATAGATACTGATGTCAATGATATCTTCAACTCCTGCTACCACAGGCGGTTCTTCAAAAGTCCAGTTGGTATCTCCAATGATAGCGCCATCGATTCCGCCAGTGTAAGAAGCGAATTCCTGATTATACCCAAAGTCACCATCTAGGGAGGTTGTATTCCAACCGCTTTTATCTGAGGCTGACGTATCAAATCCATCGGGTAGGTTATTAAATTCGATTACTTCACTAAGAAAAGTGGATTCATCAGCAACAGCTGCTGCCAGACTGTTGAGTGTTTTAACCTGGATAAGTGTATCCAGAAATGAATCTAAATAGGTTGCAGTATCTACATATACCGTATTATTGGTAATGGTATAGTTTGTAGAGGTGGAATCCTGTATTTGAATCACAAAAACACTGTCTGCGGTTTGATTTAAATTGCGAAGGATTCCGACATTTGCAAACATACTATTCGTTATCGTAGCGTTAGGGGCTTCGTCAATTCTTATACCATCCTGACCAATATTAGCAAACGTACAATTGTTAATGCTGATTGGACTGGTAATAGCCCCTTCAGTGTTTGTGAATCCGGAGTCGTCCATGTTGTAGAATGAAGTATTTTCGACGGTCACCTCGGTATCTCCGGATAATCTAATTCCCATACCTCTAGGATCATCTAAATCTTGATCTACGCCTACGATGTTTGAGATTACCGAATTAGTAACTGTTAAAGTACCACCGTCACCTCTAATTTGTATTCCGGAGCGATAATTACCATCAATGTGACAATCGTCAATAATAAGGTTCAAACCATCTCCATCTAAACGAATCATATGATTATCCTGGATATCTTCAGGATCTGTAGAAATACCAGTAATGAATAGCCCGGTTAATGTAACAGTCGCATCAACGCCGTCCAGATCAAAAGGTCTGTCGTTGCCAAATTTTGGGCGGCAGACCGGTCTATTGCCTGCTCCATCCGCGGCTACAATTGTTAAATCGTAGGCCACGCCATCTACTTCATTATTAATACGATCGCCAATTATGTATTCCCCTCCCCTCTGAAGTACAAAGGTTGTTGTACCAAGCGTACCAGCTTCAGCTGCTTCAAAGACAGCGGCATCAAGAGTCGAATCTCCTGGTGACACCATGACCTCAGTTTGAGCTTGAAGCGTCGTGGAGAAGACTGTTAATAAAAATAACCCTAAGTAAAATTTTTTCATCACATTATATTTAAGTAAAGACAAGTCTCACCATTAAGACGTATATTAAAACAGGTACCCTTATTTCAATAATTATTTATTTACACTTTTAGCGAGGTAAGAGTCAGGAATTCTAAGCTGAGAAGGTGTTTTTTTAAATTCCTGTTTAAAGCTTCTTCTAAAATGGGATATGCTCTGAAATCCTACTGCATCTGATACCTGAGCTATTGAAAGATCACTTTCAATTAGAAGATTTTTTGCCCTTGTTAGCTTGACTTTGCGTAAATGATCTCCGGGACTACTTCCTGAAATACATTTAAACTTTCTGTAGAAACTTGCTCTGGACATATTCATCTCGTTGCTCATATCTTCCACGGAAAAATGAGGATTAGAGAGGTTTTCATTAATAAAACCTGTAACGTGTTTCCAGAAGATTTTATCAATTTGGTTAAGTTCATTGGAGCTGTTGAGCTTTGAATCGTGTTCTACGATATATTGTCTGTATTTTGCTCTGTTCGATAAAATGGTATTCACTCTGAGTAATAGAAACTGGGTGCTGAAAGGTTTTTCCATAAATCCCTCCACTCCAATTTTCAAGGCTGCAATTTTGGTCTCAGAATCACTTTTAGCAGACAGAAGAATAATAGGAATTGTATTGGTTGAAGCGTTCTGCTTTATTTTTCTTGAAAAAGTTATACCATCCATCTTTGGCATCATAACATCCGATATTACCAATTCCGGCTGTACTTTTTCCAGTATCCCTAGCGCCTCCAAACCATTTTTTGCTATAATAACACGATAGTACTTGCTTAGTACTTGCTTAATGAAGTGACTTAGTTCCATATTATCCTCTACAACAAGGATTTCTTTCCCGGCGTTGTAGGGTTCCCAATTATCAGGAAATTTTTGAACTTCATGATCTATATGGGGTATTTGCGCATCATTTTTGGCGATTAATTCTGTCTCAGAGAAGTGTTTTCTTCCAACCTTAAATGATAGAAAAAATTCAGTACCTTGATCCTTCAGGCTTGTGACTTGAATGTTGGCATGTTGGATTTCAACAAAACTTTTCACTAAGGATAATCCGATTCCATGACCTTCAATAGAATTTTGATTGCCCCGGTAAAATCTTTCAAAGACTTTATCTAACTGACTTTTTTCTATTCCTATTCCCTCGTCTTTGATTGAAATAGTCACCTCATTTTGCTCCTTTGAAATACCAACGAAAATGGATTTGTGTTCAGTGGTATATTTTAGTGCATTAGAGATAAGGTTGTAGAGGATCTTATCCATCTTATCGGTATCGAACCAAAGCATAATGGAATCAGAAGTTGCTTTAAACGATAGTTTGATTTTTTTTTGATCTGCGGCAAAAGAGAATGAATCTAATATGTTTTTCGTAAATGGAATAATATCATTGTGACTTATAGAAAGCCTCATCTGATCACTATCTAATTTCCTTAGATCTATTAACTGCTCTACCAATCTGTGCAACCTTAAAGAGTTATTCTTTATGGACCTTATGGCCTGATGTGCATGTTCCCCATTAAGATTTTCCAGTTGTCCTAAAATCAAGGTAAGCGGAGTTCTGAACTCATGTGAGACATTAGTGAAAAATCTGAGCTTAGCTTCATCGGCTTCATGCAGTTTTTTAGCAAATTTTTGAATTTTGTTTTTTTGCTTAATGATTTGCTGGTTCTTGTCAACAAGTTTGGAGGTTTGCTCTTTTACCTTCTGATTTAGCATTCTGTTTCGGTTTCGAATGTTCATGATCCTCAAGCGATAAACAGTATAAACTGACACAATTAGAATGGAATATACCAGGTACTGAAACCAGGTTCTTTGCCAAAATGGAGGGACAATATTTATCTTAAGAACAGTGGACGTAGCCCACACCTCTTTGCCCTGGCTCACTTGGACTTGAAGTTCGTACCGTTTGGGAGGCAGCCCGGAGTAGGAGGCAAATCTACTGGATCTAATAGGGTAAACCCATTGGTCATTCTGACCGATCAATCTGTATCGGAATTTGTTGTTATTGGGATAGTTAAACGGGAATGCGTTGAAGTCAAAAGAGAAGCTGTTTTGAGTGTGCTTTAAGTTTAGAGCTTCAACTTTAGAAATGGATGTATGAAGAATTACATCTTTATCCGTTGAAGAATTTGGAGTTACCAACTCGTTGAAAAGGTAGAACTTTTCGATTACTGCATCGGATTTGAAGGTTTGAGACTCTATTTCTAAGGGGTTAAAAGAGGTAATGCCGTCGTAGCCGCCAAAAAAAATCTTTCCATTACTGCCTTGATAATGAGCATCATCAAGAAAATGGTCTTCTTCCAGGTAGTTGGTAAACGATAAATTATTAATATCCAACATACTAATACCATTATTCGTACTTATCCAAACTCTGTTCTGTTGATCTTGCTTCAAGCTGTATACAATATCATTTACCAGACCATCGGTTTGATAAAAGCTTTTCACAATGGACGCTTGGTTGATATCGTAAATATTCAGTCCTGAATTAGTTGCAATCAATAGGGAATCGTTATACAATAAAAGATTATAGACCTTGTCGTTACTAAGGTTTGAATTCTTAGAATTGATTAATTGATAAACGTTCTTTTGTAGGTCTAACTTTAATACTCCATTATTCAGTGCAACCCAGTAATGGCCTTTGCCATCAATAATGATATCCCTGATTGTTCCGGAACCGTTATCCAGCGTATACTTTTTTAACTTATTTTGATTGAGATCTACAATTGCCAGAAGGTTTGGTTTTCCGGAAATGGTTAATTCTCCTTTTTCAAACTCCTTAATGACATAACTATGATAGGGCCATTCCCATTCGTTTTGGCATTTGGCTAATTCAATACGATTCTTCAAAGGATTATAAAGCGCCAGACCTTCAAGACCACCAATCCAGATGGTGCCCTCAGAATCTTCAAAAATTGATCTGACCCTTTTCAGGTCATAGGTAGCTCCGTCGCAATCACTGAAACTATCATAAAATTCATGGCTACCATTTTTCTTATGTATCCCGATTCCTAATCGATCCACCGCGTACCAAAGGTCGCCTGATTTGGCTTTGAGAATGGATCTGACAGGATCAATGTCTTGATTTCTATCTTCACTACCCCAGTTATAGTAGCTAAATTGATTTTTTCTTTTCTCTAATAAATTGAGGCCATGTTTTGAAGTTCCTATCCACAGGTTATTGTAGTCATCTACCGCAAGGTTCTTTACGATGTAACCCTGGAATGAAAATGGATTGTCTTTATCATAAGTGAATACCTGCGTGGCCTTGGATTCTACCCGAATATTTATCAATGGATAGGTTCCTCCAATCCAAATTTCATTCTCTTTGGCAATGAAAGCATTGAGGTTTCCCTTCGTGATCCTTGGAAGATTCCCATTTTTAAAATCCATGATAATTTCAGGACGTTTTGAAAGGGTTTTCCATCGGAGAATAGCGCTGCTGTTTATTCCGTAAACTTCGTCATCGTTTGATTTTGTAAGACTAAACACGGAGTTTGTATAAATATGATCTGCTTTAATGGTATCACCAACAAGGGTAATCTCAAAAATCCCTTCGTTGCCCGATATAAGAATACTTGATTTAAACGATAAAATTGATTCAACACTTGAGTTGATCGGGACACTTTTAAACTTCATAATTTTGGGATCAAAATAGCTCAACCTAGTACCGTCGCTAAGCCAGAGAAACCCATTTTCATCCTCTTTAAGAACTTTGGTTTTATGTACTGGAAATGAGCTGGTAAATCCATGGATCTTAAAACTTTCTGATTTGGCGTCATAAAGGTTCAAGCCGTCGTTACTGACGACCCAAATATCTCCGGATCGGCCGCTGGCCAATGCATAAATCTGGTTGCCCTTAAAGGTTGTATGCTTACCGGAGCGATTATCAAATCGTATCGTTTGATACCCATCGAATCTATTCAAACCTTCCAGCGTAGCTATCCATACATAGCCTATTTCATCGACACATAAATGAGTGATATTATTTTGAGATAATTCGTTGGAAATATCAAAATGATCGAATCTCAATTGCTGAGCCGCGGAATAACTCAGGCATAGGATATTGATAAACGCGGCAAGTATAAAGCGGTAATTCATTTTCGAAAAGTTTCCTGATCACACACCTAGGAATTTTAATAATAATAGCAAAAATAGCGAAAATCAATTGGATGAGATAAAACCACCTCTATTTGAGACATTGCGCACCCCTTCAAAAATTTTCATTTTTATAGAATTGTGAACGTTGATTTCTAAATTATTTGCAAGAAACGGTCATTTAAAATGAAATATTTTCTATTTCTTACCTTATACAGCTTCATACAAGCCCCGCAACCACCCAAGTTCAAAGAGCTATTCAATGGAAAGAATCTTTCCGGTTGGAGCGTCATTCATGGCGAAGCGAATTATAAAGTTGAAGATGGACAAATAGTAGGTACATCGAAATATGGTACACCTAATACGTTTCTTGCTACCAAAAAGTCTTACAAAAATTTCATTCTTGAATTTGAGGTTAAGCTTAGTGAAGGTCTTAACTCGGGCGTCCAAATAAGGACCACTACAAATGAAAATTATAAGGCGGGCCGTCCTTTTGGTACGCAGATAGAAATAGAAGATTCAGGAAGAGGTTGGGCAGGCGGAATTTTTGACGAGGCAAGAAAAGGCTGGAGATATCCACTGGAGTATAATCCAAAAGCTAAGAATGCTTTTAAGAAGAGTGAATGGAATCAGTATAGAATAGTTGCTTATGAAAACAGCATAGCAACCTGGGTAAATGGAGTTCAATGCGCCAATCTGAAGGAAGAAGCTGTAGAGATAGGATTCATTGGACTTCAAGTCCATGCTATAAAAGATGAAGGTTTGGCTGGTAAGGAAATCAGGTGGAGAAATATCAGACTTGCCGAAATCACAGCAGATGATTTCAGGGAAATTGAAATGGTGGCTCCGGAGGTAAGCTATTTAAAAAATACTCTCACGGATCAGCAAATAGCCAATGGGTGGAAGCTACTATGGGATGGAAAAACGACTAATGGTTGGAGAGGATCCAAATTATCAGCATTTCCGGTGAAAGGATGGGAGATTGAAGATGGTGAATTATCTGTATTAGCATCTGATGGCGGTGAGTCGTCGAATGGTGGTGACATTGTAACTCTGGAAGAGTATGAAAACTATATCCTGGAGGTAGATTTTAAAATCACAGAAGGGGCAAATAGTGGGATCAAATATTTTGTTGACACAGAATTGAATCAGGGTACAGGATCTTCAATTGGTTGTGAATTTCAGATTCTGGATGATAAAAAGCACCCGGACGCAAAAAAAGGAGTCGAGGGAAACCGTACAATGGGCTCCCTTTACGATCTCATAACTGCTGATGGAACGTTTTACAATCCTGATCTTCCAAAAAAGAAATATGTAAATGCTTTAGGTAATTGGAACCGCGCCAGAATAGAGGTTCGGGGCGACATTGTTTCTCACTATTTAAACGGATGTAAGCTTATTGAATATAACAGAGCAGGTCAAATGTGGAAAGCCTTAGTTGCCTACAGCAAGTACAGCAAATGGACGGCATTTGGAGAGCGAAAATCCGGACACATTCTCCTTCAGGACCATGGGGATAGAGTCTCTTTTAAGAATATTAAAATCAAAGAATTGAATTAAAATATGAGTGGAATAGCAAGTAATTCAGTCCTTGCAAAAAAGGAGTTGAAATCCGACAATGTTTGTATTCATAAAGCATTTGATCATTTATTTAAGGATTTATATGTGTCGTTAGTATTTTACACAAATAGAATGATTGGAGGTCTGGAAATAAGCGAGGACGTTGTACAGGAGACCTTCGTTAAGTATTGGTCAAAATTCAGAAATGAAAAAGACCATTCATTTGCCAAAAACTATTTGTACAGGTCTGCTCATAATGCGGCAATTGATTATATACGTCATCAGAAGGTTGAAAAGAAACGCTTGAACACTTATCTGACATTTCAGGATGATCACATTAAAATAGATGACCTGATAGCTTGTGAAGAGATCAATAGAGGAATCAACCGGGCAAAAGAAGCGCTGCCAGATAGGTGTCTGGAGGTTTTCCAGCTTAGTAGAGATGAGGGTTTAACTTACTGTCAAATAGCTAAAAGGATGAGTATTTCTATAAAAACTGTAGAAACTCAGATGAGTAAGGCTCTTCGAATTTTTAGAAAAGAATTAGCGCTTCATTAAGATTATGATACGGTTAGGTTCCTGGCCTTTAGACCTTAAGCGGTGGAGCTCCTGGCGCTGCGCTACTTTGAGAATAAAGGTTGCAGGCAATTTGAAGTTGTAAATATTGGCTAACAACATTTAATACATTAACTAAAAGTAGATTAAGGATGAAAAAAATTCTACAATTGAATTTAAGACTACTATTACTGCTGGTGTTAAGCACGGTCACCTCCGTAGCTGTTGCACAAAACGTAGTAACAGGTACCGTTCTTTCGGCGGACGACAATCAGCCCTTACCTGGTGTTAATATTCTCATAAAGAATTCAACCACCGGAACCTCAACAAATGTTAATGGTAAATACAGCCTGGAGGTATCTGATAGTGATGTTATTCTGGTTTTCTCATTTGTCGGTTACATTCCTGAAGAAATTCAGGTGGGAAACCGTAGCATCATAGATCTGAGCTTAACACCTGATATCAGTCAATTGCAGGAAATTGTCGTGATTGGATATGGAACTCAAAAAAAGAGCGATATTACCGGATCGGTTGCATCTTTTGATACCAAAACACTTGAAAATCGGCCGCAAACCAACTTGGTTCAGGCGCTTCAAGGTAATGTAGCAGGAATTACCGTTACCACGAATACCTCAAGTGCGGAAGAGGGTGGTGCAGTACTAATCCGAGGGCAGAATTCAATCAACGCTAACAATGATCCATTAATTGTTCTTGACGGAATCATATATGATGGGAGTCTCACAGACATTAACCCTAATGATATCCAAAACATGGAAATACTGAAAGATGCGTCTTCAACAGCTATTTACGGTTCCCGGGGAGCTAACGGTGTCATATTGATTACCACTAAAAGGGGCACGGTAGGAAAAGTCACTGTTTCTTACAATACGTACTACAGTTTTGATGAGATTGCTAACCTACCGGATATGCAGGACGCCTCAGAATATTGGGCTAATCAATGGGAGCGTTCCGTAACCAATAGTCTGGGTGTAAATAACAACCCACTTTCAGTGGTAATTGCTAATGCTTTCGTAGGTACGGAAAATACAAATACTGAAATTGAAGCTTTCATGCAGGGCTATCCAGGGCAAACCTGGGCGGAAGTAAGGGATGGAATTTTAGCGCAATACCCGGATTTTGTTTCTGACAGGGAAACCTTACTTCAGGTAGCAGAAGATTTTAGCTATCCTGAGGGAGGGCGAGATGCCGATTGGGTCGACCTTGCTACCCGAACCGGGCATAGACAAGAACATAATCTTTCCATTGCCGGGGGTACCGAAAAAATAAATTATTTCGTTTCGGCTACGCATACTGATGTGGAAGGTATAGCTGTTAATGATAAATTTGAACGGACTGTATTGAGGTTTAATCTAAACTTTAATTTGAATGAATATATTACTTACGGTACCAATACCCAAGTAGCCTTTTTTGATAGAAGCGGGATACCCGCAAACTGGGAAGGCGGTAGCGGGGCATTTCAGATAAGCCCGTTATACAACGCTTTTAATTTAGGCGGGGCGCTTGATCTTACGCCGGATGATGCAAATGTGAATGTTAGAAATCCGCTAGAGCGTACCCTATTTATAAACGAAGATGAGGAATCTCGAATCATCACCAATCAGTACATCAATATAAAAATTCCTTACGTAGAAGGTCTCGAGTATAAGTTAAATTATGGCTACCAACAAAGTGAGCGAACTAATAGAACCTACGAGGGAAGAAATACGATAAATGGAGCTAACGTAGGGGGGAGGCTTTCCATTCTTGAAGAGACAGAGAAATCCTGGTTACTGGAAAACATTTTAAGCTATAGAAGAGAATTTGGAAAGCACTCTTTGTTTTTGACTGGATTGTACAGTTTTCAGGATAGAACAAGAGATGTGCCGGTAAATTTGACGGCTTTTGGCTTTCCAAATGATGTCCGAACATTCTACCAGCTAGCTGATGCAGATGTAATTATTCCGGCGCCTGCTGAGCCAGGTGAGTTTTTCGCTCCAAGGCTTAATGTATCTCAGATGTTTAGGGTGAATTATGTGTATGATGATCGATATTTAATCACCTCCACAGTGAGAAGAGATGGTTATTCTGCTTTTGGAGATAATAACCAATATGGAGTTTTTCCTTCTGTTGCCCTTGGCTGGAACGTCACCAACGAATCTTTTTTTAACGTAAACCAGGTAGATGAATTAAAATTAAGGCTTTCTTACGGGGAGAACGGAAATGACGGGGTTCCGTTTGCTTCTACCAGAGCGCTGCTCGAGCCAAACCCCTACATCGATGAAAATGAAGATGCGCTTCCCGGTTTTAATCCTGAAACACTAAGTAATGAAAGCCTCCAATGGGAAACAACGAAGTCCTTTAATGTCGGAATTGATTTTTCATTATTCAAAGGCCGGGTGACCGGAGCAATAGATGCCTATACTTCAAATACAGACGATCTGTTACTTAGAGAATCAATAAACCCTGTAAATGGAGCCCGTACGATACTTACGAATATTGGTGAAACGCAAAACAGAGGCTTCGAGATCCAGCTCAATTCCTATGTAATTGATAAAAACAATTTAAGTTGGAAGGTCAGTTTCGTTGGGTCAAGGTATCGCCAGGAGATTGTGGATGTAAACCAACGCGGGCCAAATGGAGAAATAGTTGATGATATTGCAAGTGAATTATTCATCGGTCACCCGGTTAATGTCTTGTTTGATTATGAATTGGATCGAATACTTCAACGTGAAGATTTCATCTTAGATGTGGCAGGAGAATACGTTTTAGATGATAATGGTAATTTTCAATTACGTCCTGAGGTGGCGGAACAAATTGCCCTTGTAACGCCAACGGCAAGACCGGGCCAGCCGATTATCAGAGACGTTAACGGTGACGGCGAAATAGGCGCTGATGATAGAGTCATCATTGGTGATGAAAACCCTAGCTTTACGGCAGGGTTGACAAATGTTGTTACCTACAAAAATTGGACATTTTCCATGCTTTTAAACGGAGTATGGGGGGTGACTCGCCGTAATACTTTCATTAATAATCGTGGTCTTGGCCCAAGAAGAAAACTCAACATTGATTTCTGGACCCCTGAAAACCCTACTTCAGACCTGCCCGGAATTAATAGTGGTGGGCTAACGGGTGGTTTTGACCTTTTCCCATATTTTGATGCAAACTATGTTAGGATTCAAGATGTTTCATTAGCCTACCGTATACCCACGGAGAAACTTCCGATTGAGAGCCTTGAGTTGTATGCCAACGTACGAAATCTGTACACATTTACTGACTGGGAGGGTGTTGACCCTGATTTCAATACTAATGATAGTACGGATGATAGACCCAGCAATGATTTGCCCAGGGCAAGAAGTTATATTTTCGGATTAAGACTTAAATTCTAGTAATGATGAACCTTAAAAGATTATTAATTCTTTTTCTAGTTAGTCTATTGCCGCTGAGTTGTGATAATGATGATTTTCTCGAAGAAGATATAAAAGACGCTCTTTCTGCGGATGACTTATATGTCAACTATTCGGGTTTTGTGAGTGGAATGAACGCCATCTATTCGTTTATGCGTGAAATTAAGGGATCGATCGATAGTGAAGTGCAGGGAAGTAACGATTATTTATGGGTGATGCATTCAGATACCTATTTCCCCAGAAGAGCTACACAGGTAGATTTTTCGCTTCTTGAAAGTCCGGTTCTCGTTATTTGGGATGATGCATTTGAATGGTTATACCAAATCATTGTTTCTGCAAACCTGATCATAAGCAGGGCTGAAGGCAGTGTAGATTGGGAAGGTTTGACGGAAGAAGAAAATGATGCGAATAAAAACTTAATAGTGGCAGAGGCCAGGGTAGCTCGTGCCTGGGCGTATCGTTTCCTGATTTATGCTTTTGGTCCGGTACCTTTAAATGCGCAAGAGATAACAGGCGACACCTGGACCAATGCGTGGAGCAGAAATAGCATAGAGGAGATCAAAGAGTTGATGCGCGAAGATTTGGAGTTTGCTGAAGATATATTACCGCTAAGGAGAATTGATGGAGATGATACGCGAATTAGCGGTGCGGTCGCTCGTCATTACTTAGGTGAACTATATCTGTCTCTTGGGGAGTTCGAAAATGCAGCTAACACTTTGGAAGCGTTATGTGAGTCAGGAGAATACCAACTAATTCAGAATCGGTTTGGAAGATTAGCCAATGATCCGGATGGGAACCATTTCATTGATATTTTTCGCAACCCCTATTCAAGTAGTGGTAATACGGAAACATTCTTTGTTTTTGCTAATGGTGTTGAATTGCAAGGTTCTCAAATAATCGGAATACACGATGCCTATGTTAATAACTTTACGGATTTTCTGGTCATGGAAAATGAGCAAGAATTCTTTTATACTATGTGGGGCGGATTTGCACGAGGTCGATGGTTTATGACTCCATGGAGCGCGTTCAACCAGGAAGAATATGAACGGTACGCAAGTCTTCAAAATGATGCTTTAAACCCCATTTCAGATTGGATTTGGGAGAATACAGACGGAAGAACCGATTATTTGTACGAAAAACCTGTTATAATTTGGCAAAATGTTGCCAATATTATGCACTTTTGCCTTGTTTTTAACGGGTACGGTACTGTTACATTCACCCCACCAACTCCCTTAGATCAAGGTATCCTGAACAATGACTCAGACCTGTTAAACGTTCCGGTTTCTGAGGCTGGCGATACGATCTACACCTACTATACTTGGGATGTAAGCGCTTTAGGTTTTCCAAGCGCTAATTTTGGCAGTACTTATCCCTATTCGAGGAAATGGGAGATCGACGAAACGCATACCTTTGATTTTAACATCAGAGAAAACTCGTATCCGGACATTAGTTACCTGAGAATATCGGAATCGTATTTACTTTACGCCGAAGCCTTAATGATGTTGGGTAGAACTGGAGAGGCGGCTCAATGGATTAATTTGATCCGCGAGAGAGCTGGAGCCTCCACGATCACTGCTGCGGAGGTAACCTTGGATTTTATTTTGGACGAACGTGCTCGTGAGCTTAATGCAGAAGAAGAAAGAAGAATCACATTACTTCGAACGGGGAAGCTGCTAGAAAGAACCAGACAATATAACGCCTTATCTAAATTTTATATTCAGGATTATCACAAACTATGGCCATTTCCTGCAAATGCCATTATTGCAAATAAAGACAATCCATTAGATCAAAATGTGGGCTATGGCGGGAGTACGACGGTGGATTTTACCCCTCCCGGGTATCCTGATGAAGGGATAAATCCTTAAAGTCCAATCGACAAATCACTTATAACTTAATGCAAGTTAAGAATACAACGTACCAGTTGATCGGTGTTTTACTTCTAGTATTTACATCATGCGCAAATTCCGAACAAGAAAACGATCTGCCGAATATCTTGTGGATTACCACGGAAGATATGAGCATGGAGTTGGGATGCTATGGTGATCCCGTAGCAAAAACCCCGGACATTGACGCATTTGCATCAAAAAGTTTGCTTTATACAAATGCATTTGCATCTGCGCCGGTATGTGCTCCGGCAAGGTCTTCCATCATCACCGGTATGTATCCGGCATCCATCGGGTCGCATCATATGCGCACGGCAGGTAGGATGCCACTTGAAGCCAGGTATTTTCCGCAGTATTTAAGAGAAGCCGGCTATTACTGCACTAACAATTCTAAGGAAGACTATAACCTGGATTACACGTCATCGGAAATATGGGATGAATCTAATGATGTTGCGCACTGGCGCAATCGAAAAAGAAAAGACCAACCTTTCTTTGCGGTCTTTAACTACATCGGTACGCATGAGAGCGGTATTGATAATGAACGCAAGCATAGCAGATTTACTAAGGATTTAACCGAAGATCAGTTCATCAACCCGAATGATGTAAAGCTTCCTATTTATTTTCCTGATACAGAAATTACCCGTAAGCTTTGGGCGCGATATTATAGTAACATATCCGCTCTTAATGAGTACACAGCAAAGATTCTGGAGCAGCTCGAAGAAGATGGCTTATCAGAAAACACCATTGTATTCTTTTATTCCGATCATGGAGCTGGTGTCCCTATCCATAAGCGATGGCTATTTGATACGGGGTTAAAGGTGCCGCTGTTAGTGCATCTCCCTGAAAAATATAAGCGCCTTTCCAAGAAGCAAATGGGATCTCAAACGGATGAGCTTGTGAGTTTCGTGGATTTGGCTCCAACGGTTCTGAAATTAGCAGGCTTGGATATTCCCGAACACATGCAGGGGAGAGCATTTCTTGGTAACGGCCTGAGCCCTGAAAGAGAGTTTGTTTTCGCCGCTCGTGATCGCATGGATGAGAGGTACGATATGCAGCGTGCTGTTCGAAATAAGCAATTCAAATATATTCGATATTACGAACCTTCCAAGCCTTATATACAATACATGAACACCCCGGAGAAGGGGGAGATCATGAAGCAAATCAGGGCTGCCTATGTGCAGGAAACACTTCCCGAGGCGGGAGTACGACTAATGGCAACCACAAAACCAAATGAAGAACTATTTGATTTGGAAAAAGATCCAAATGAATTAAATAACTTGATTGATGATCCTCAATATAAAGAAGTTTTAAGTCATATGAGAAGTGCTCATGAAGAGTGGAGCATCAGAATTAAAGATGCCGGGTTAATTCCGGAACCCATCCTTAGATCTTGGGAGAAGATGCACAACAAGTCTATTTACGAGTTATTAAGGGAAGGAGTTTATTCCATTGACGAGGTGCAAAGAGTGGCATTGAGCGAAGACCTTGACGGGTTACAGCAAGGCCTGGCGAGCGATAATGAAGCAGTCAGGTACTGGGCAGCAATACGAATAGGAGATCACCCGGAGTGGAAAAATGCAGAGCTGCTGGAAATATTGGGCAACGGATTAAATGATGAAGACCATTTAGTCAGGATCGCCAGTGCAAGAGCCTTAATCAAAATGGGAGTAGAAGAAAAAAGCTTCGCATTATTAGAAAACGAGTTAAATAGCGCGGATGAATGGATCAGGCTGAATGCCGTACTGGTATTGGATGAAATGGGAGAGATGGCAAGACCTACAATAAATGCACTTCAGTCCGTCATGGAAGATCCTAATAAGTACGTTATACGTGTAGCAAATCGTGCCTTAAATAATTTGCTCGGTACAAGCAACGTAGTGAGGTAGGTTGTAAGGCAATTTAAATTTTACCAGCCTATGATTAAAAATACATGGATATATGCTTTTTTGCTTTTTGGAATCTTAGTGATTTCATGTAACAGTCAACCGGAAGAGCAGAAAAAAAACAGTCCGAATATCATCTTTATTCTCACCGACGATCAGGGGTGGACACACGTTTCCCATCGTGCTGATCCTGAAGTCCCTGACTCGGAAAGCGACTACTACGATACACCCCATATGGATAGGTTGGCCTTGTCAGGTATGATGTTTACCAATGGTTATGCGCCCAATCCCATTTGCTCACCCACCAGGCATAGCGTCATGTTAGGGCAAAATGCGGCAAGACATATCTACAATAAAGACGTGGATTGGTACAAGAAAGCGGATAATCGATTAACGATCCCAAAAGCGTTAAAAGCGGCAAATAAAGAATATCAAACCGCTCATTTCGGTAAGTGGCACATAGCTATTCACCCTAAGGAAGCAGGATTCGATTATGAAGAAGGTATGACATCTAATGGCGATGGAAATGTTTTTAAGAATGAATTTTTGGGCTCAAGACAATATACCCAAGATGCAAATGATTGGCTTGTCAAAGAAGAGGTTCCCAATCCAACAGAGATGAAGCTCGCCGGAAAACCTAGCGCTTACTGGAATGAGGAGAATCCTAAAGATATTTTTGGTATGACCAACAGGGCCAAGGAATTCATGAAAAATTGCATTTCGAAGGATAAACCCTTTTACGTTCAATTGTCACATTATGCTACCCATTTAGCTTTATCGTCGAAAGCAGAAACGTACGATTATTTTAACGGTAAAGAGAGCGGCGAAAGGCATACAAATCCGGAGTTTGCTGCCATGTTAAAAGACTTGGACTCCTCCGTAGGCAGCATAATGGATTTTGTGGTAGAACAGGGCATACAAAATAACACCTACATATTCTTGATGGGAGACAATGGAGGACGACTTTCCCTTAATCAGATTGCTATTATTGACTCGAATAAAAAGCTGGTTTCGGCCAGGTACTCCAAACAAAACCTGAGAAATATTCCGCTTAGAGATGGAAAACATTCATTTTATGAAGGCGGGCTGAGAGTACCATTTATGGCGGCAGGCCCGGGTATTGAACCGAATAGTGTCAGTAGGGTTCCGGTTACAGGGCTGGATCTGCTACCCACCTTTGCAAGTCTGGCTAACGATAATTTTGAGATCGATCAAAGTTTGGATGGAGGCAATCTGTTGCCTCTCTTGATGGATAAGAAAGTTGAGACGGTGAGCCGCAACAGAGATGCCTTAATCTTTCACCAGGGAGCGCACCGAAAGCCGCGGTCCGCAATCATCAAGGATGATTACAAATTGATTAAATACTGGATACCTGAAAAAAAATATCCTGACGCGCCTAAAGTAGAGCTTTACAATATCGGGGGAGACCTTAGCGAATCCAGAGATATTTCATTGGAAAACCCAGATATTGCTGCCGCTCTTGAAAAAGAGCTGTTGGAGTTTCTTGATGAAGTAGACGCTGAAACCAGCGTGCGGGATATCGATGACCCTTACGACCGGGCAGTTAAGGAGCTGGAAGGTGAATAGGCTGGCGGTTATTTGCCTTTGTGCTTTATTGGTAAACTGCTCTGAGCAACCTGCCGTAAACCATTCATCTGATCCGGCAAAACTGGTCTACCCGCTGCTTGACGCAGCAAACTCTCGCTGGTTCTATTTTAGTTCGGCAACCCGGCCGTTTGGTATGGTCAATTTAAGTCCCGATATGGGGGTTGGAGGCGCCTGGTCATCCGGGTATAGATATAATGAAGACACGATTCGTTTTTTTAGTCATATTCATGCGTGGCAACTGTCCGGAGTGCCGGTGCTCCCCACTTCCGGAGAATTTAACGGGTACTTAGGATCAGATGTATACGGGTCTAAATACAGCCATGCCAGTGAGCGAGTTGAGGCCGGTTATCACGCAGTTTTTTTAGACGATTATGGGATCCAGGTTGAATTGACCGCTTCCACGCGTGTCGGGTTTCATCGGTACAGTTTTCCTTCTGACAAAAAAAAACATGTATTGCTTGATTTGGGCACCCATTTGGGTCCTTCTCCTACAAAAATGGGAATGGCCCAAAAAATCAACGAAAATGAGATTGCCGGGTATGCTTTAATGCAGGCCACAAGAAGAAGACCTAAAGATACCTATGTCTACTTTGTTATACGGCTTGATCAGCCGTTCGACCGGATGAGTTCCTGGCAAGACAAACGGCCTCTTGGACCTACAGAGAGGTTTGAAGGTGAAAATGGAGGTGTTTACCTAACCTTATATCAAGAAGCCCCGACTGAAATTCAAATGAAAGTAGCCATTTCCTAAGTGAGTGTAGATCAGGCACGATTGAATCTGGACAATGAAATTGATCACTGGGATTTTGATCAGGTACGTAGAGAGGCATTTGACGAGTGGAACGGATGGTTAAACAGGATCAAGGTGGAGGGAGGTACCCAAAAGCAACAAGCGCGTTTTTACACGGATCTGTGGCATGCCCTGCAAGGTAGAAGAATCATTAGTGATTTTAACGGGCAGTATTGTGACATGACCGGTGATGCACCTCGAATTGGCCAGATACCGCTTGATAATGAAGGGCGTCCAAGATTCAATCATTTTAATTCCGATGCGTTTTGGGGAGCCCAATGGACGTTAAATACCCTTTGGCACCTGGTTTACCCTGAAATATCCGAACAATTCATCAACTCTATGCTGCTAATGTATGAAGACGGAGGGCTGATCCCCAGGGGGCCCTCCGGTGGAAATTACACCTACGTGATGACCGGCGCTTCTTCTACCCCTTTTATTGTAAGCGCTTATATGAAAGGTATTCGGGGCTTTGATGTAGATAAGGCGTACGAAGGCTTGGTTAAAAATGCTATGCCGGGCGGGCTTATGAGCAAGGCAGGGTATGAGCATGAAACAACCCTTGGAGGTGGGCTGAAGCATTACATTGAAAACGGGTATGTCCCATTTCCTAATCCGGATAAAAACAACGGGTATCACAATGAGGGCGCCGGGCAGACCTTGGAATATGCATACCAGGACTGGACATTAAGTCAGTTAGCCGGTGTATTGGAAAAAGAAGACGATGCAAAGTATTTTCAGCATCGGGCAGGAAATTATAAAAATGTATGGGATACATCCTACCGTTGGATGAGACCAAAAGCTATTAATGGCGTATTTGAAAAGCCCTTTAATCCTCTTTTAAGCCATCATGGCTTTGTGGAGAGTACGGCCGCTCAAATGACCTGGTTCGTCCCTCACGATATGCAAGGCTTATTTAACCTTATGGGTGGAAGGGAAGCGGCAGCAAAAAAGCTAAACCAGCAATTTTTAATTAGTGACAACCATGATTTCATTTCCAAACCCTATAAGAAGGATAAATTCGTTCAGCAAGAACGCAGAAATACCTACCTGAACTATGGGAATCAACCTTCCATGCAGGTAGGATTTGTGTTTAATTATGCCGGAAAACCATGGCTTACACAATATTGGACGCGGGAAATTGTAGAAAGGATCTACAGTGATTTGGACCCGTTCAATGGCTACAATGGAGATGAAGATCAGGGGCTTATGGGATCATTGGCTGTTTTATTGAAAATAGGCCTGTTTCAAATGAGAGGAGGCGCGGCTATTGAGCCAATTTATGAAATCGGCAGCCCACTTTTTGACAAGATTACTATCCAATTAAATCCGGAGTATTACCCGGGAGGTGAATTTGTTGTTGAGGTAAAGAATAACTCGTCTATGAATAAGTATGTACAAAATGCATTCCTGGATGGAGAGAAATTAAATCAGGCATGGTTTTATCATGGAGATCTGGTAGACGGCGGAAAGCTGGTACTTGAAATGGGAGAAAAGCCAAACACACTCTTGGGAAGTTCGCCTTCATCGCTGCCGCCCTCTATGTCCACTGAAAAATAGAGCGAGTTGAGACATCTGAGATTTGGTATCATTGGTACGGGAGCGATTGCAAAGGTTCATGCCGCCTGTCTGAAGGAAATCGAAAGTGCATCGCTAATTGCCTTATCTAGCTCGTCAAAGTCGCGGGCTGAAAAAGCGGCCGAGGAGTATGGCGTTCCTGTATATGCACACTACAACGAATTATTATCAAAAGAGGCTTTAGATGCCGTCATCATCACCACACAAAGTGGCGCTCATCTGGAGCCGGCTCTGGCCGCTGCTATGGCAGGAAAACATATTCTTTGTGAGAAACCCATAGAGGTGACCCTGAAGAGAGCGAATAGGATGATCGAAATGTGTAAAAATGAAGGAGTTAAGCTGGGGTGTATCTTCCAGAACCGCTTTAACCCGAATTTCCGGTTGATAAGGAAAGCGATACGCGAGGGGTATTTGGGCAAGCTCCTAATGGGCAATGCAAGTATTCACTGGTTTCGTGATCAGGCCTATTACGCTGAAAGCCCATGGAAAGGAACAATCAAAGGAGATGGAGGAGCCGCATTGATCAATCAGGGTGTTCATACCATTGATCTGCTGTTAAATCTGATGGGGGAAGTGGGTTTGGTTTTTGGAAAAGTAGGAACGATGGTTCACAATATAGAAGGTGAAGATGTGGCTACGGCAAGCCTGCAATTTAAAAATGGCGCCTTGGGAAGCATTAGCGCCGGTACCGCGCTGTTTCCGGGATACGCGGAGCGTTTAGAAATCTTTGGCGAGAAAGGAAGTGCGGTATTGGAAGGGGGTAACATTAAAGAATGGAATGTGGAAGGGATCAGTAGTGAGGATAAAAATAACAGACAAAAATTCCAATCCGGATCTAACAACCCAATGGATATTTCATATCAATTTCATAAGCAGCAAATTGCTGATTTTATTGAGGCTATTACTTTAGATAGGGATCCCGAGGTGACAGGTGAAAGTAGCATCAAGGCGCTTAAGCTTATCCTTTCCATTTATGAATCATCTGAAAAAAATCAAGTAATACGTATGATTTAACGGCCAATCTCAGTTAAGGGTAAAAGCCACTTTTCTCGTCTCTCACATATACATAAACTTAGGATCTTTTCAATCCACCATGAATCAAAAAATTGTGATCTTCTTGCTGCTATCAGGACTTGTCTGCTCATGCAATAGAGTTGTGCAAGGTCAAGGTCAGAGCGCGGGCAAAGTATATGAAAGGCCTCCAAATATTATTTTGATCATGGCCGATGATCTGGGCCATGAGGCCATTCATTGCTATGGCGGAACGAGTTATCAAACGCCAAGGATAGATGATATGGCGGCCCGTGGAGTGAAATTTAATCATTGCTATTCACAGCCTCTGTGCACACCATCACGCCTGAAGATCATGACCGGAAAGTCCAACTTCAGGAATTACGAACGATGGGGCTACCTGAACCTGAATGAAACCACCTTTGCCCACATACTTAAATCGCAAGGATATAAGACCGCTATCGCCGGAAAGTGGCAACTCAGGGGAGATGCTTTTGCTCCTTACAAAGCAGGTTTTGACGATTACCTGCTCTGGCAACTGACTTTCACCAGCTACAACGAGCGATACAAAAACCCACGAGTCATCAGAAATGGGCAGTTGGAGAAGTACGATGACGGAGCGTACGGTCCCCAGGTATTTACGGACTATATCAAAGAGTATATGGAAGTGAACAGGGATGAACCATTTTTTATTTATTATCCGATGGTTTTGACGCACAGGCCTTATGTTCCCACTCCTGACTCGGAAGCTTATGAAGCTTTTAAGGTATCATCTTCAGGCGACTCCAAAAAAGCGGTCACCGATACTACTTTTTTTCGGGATCAAGTAGCGTATATGGATCGGATCATCGGGGAGATCATCGATAAAACAAAGGAGTTGGGTATTGATAAAAATACGCTCATTTTGTTTACTTCCGATAACGGAACCGGCAAAGAGGTGATCTCCAAAATGGGTGATGAATCCATTAAAGGAATGAAAGGATATACCTCTGAGTTTGGCATCCATGTACCTTTGATCGCCTACTGGAACGGTACGATTATACCCGGTCAGATCAACAATAACCTGATCGACTTTTCGGATTTTCTCCCCACCTTATCGGAGGCCGCCGCAGCTGCGCTACCGGAAGATTTTATAACGGATGGGGTAAGTTTCTTCCCGCAATTGATCGGTCAGGATTTCAACGCGCGAGAATGGATCTTTATGCACTACCCGGGAAAGGGAGATGATTTACCTATGAGCAGAAGCGTTTTCAATAAAAAACTTAAGCTTTATGAAACAGGAGAAATTTATGACATAGAATCGGACCCCGATGAGCAGAATAGCCTTAGCGAAGAGTCATTGTCCGCTTTGCAAAAAATAGAAATAGAAACCTTCAGGAAGGTGATCCAAAGCATGAATTGATGAGAGTACTATTAGCCATTTTTTTACTGAACTTATTTGCTTGTCAAAGCTCGTCTCAATCCTATACATTGACTAGCAACGGGCAAAGTATTCCTGTCTACGAGCAGAATACAGCTCCTTTATCCTACAGGCTGGATACCTACAAATATGCGAGAGTGACCTACCAGGGAACCCCATTGGCCCTGGAGGTGGAAGCCCTGGGGTTTCAACTTGGAGAGGAAGATTGGGACATCTCTCCCCACAGCTATGGCGTGGAGGCAGATAGGATCGGCAATAAACTCCGTTTCAAGGTAGATAGAAAAGGATATTTGGTGATTAAATTTTCCAGGAATCCTGAAGACTTTAAGAAGCGGCTCGTGATTTTTGTCGAAGCGCCCATTGACGCTCCATCAGGTGCAGAACTTGTTGATATTGTCAAGGAATACGATGTAGATAACACAGGTCAAAAAAATGAGACGGAGAAGATCCAGAAAGCGCTGGACGAGATCTCAGGAACGGATAAGGTGCTGCTGTTCAGCGATGGAGTTTATAAATCTTCTATGCTCCGGCTGAAAAGTAACTCAAACATTCATGTATCTAAAAATGCTGTTATCAAAGCTGACCCGGAAGCCATTGAATCCTATAAAGCAAAAGGCGGCAGGGGTATCAACCGATTCATCTACATCGAAAATGCCGAAAACATAGCAGTAACAGGGTTAGGAACGTTTGATGGCAGCGGGTCCGAGATCCTAGGCATTACACTCCCAAAAATCGGAGACAAGCGTACCAGGGTAAGGCTAATGTTCATTTACAGATCAAAAAATATATCCTTCAATGGAATCGTATTGAAAGATGCTGCCAGCTGGAATACCCACATCATGGGCTCACAGGATGTTACCTTCCGGAACTGCAAGCTGATGAACAACACGATGAATAATGACTACTTCGGAAGCCTGGACGGTTGGGATCCGGATGCATCGAAAAGAGTGCTCATTGAAGACAGTTTTGGTTGGGCGGGCGATGATAATGTAGCCGTTAAATGTACGGGATATGGAAATTTGAATGTTTTGGATGATGTAGAGGATGTGACCGTCAGAGGCTGTGTGTTTATGACCAAAAAGACATCCCTGAAGATCGGTACGGAAACACGTTGTGAAAACTACAACCGGGTACTTTTTGAAAATAATGACGTGATCGAGGCAGACCGGGTGTTGGGAGTAAATGTGCGGGATCGAGCCACGGTTTCGGGCGTTGTTTTCCGGAATATCCGATCAGAGTCGCTTTTTCCGGACCGCAGACAAATGCCCATCAATGTGTATATCACAAGAAGGGAAGACGATCAGCCGTGGACAGGTAAAATAGAAGGGGTATTGTTTGAAGATTGTTCTTTCGAAATGATGTTTCCAAAGAAGATTCAGATTTCAAGAATAGATAGTCATACCAGTGAAAAAGACTTGAATGTTACATTTAAAAACTTGACGATTGAAGGTAAAAAAGTGAAGAAACTTTCCGGGGAATACTTCAATCTACAGAGAACAAACGGGACCATACGGTTTAAATAATTACTATATCATCAAGGTGAAGTACTTTATATCATTTTGTTTGTTAATGCTTCCTATCAATACCATTTGGGGCAAGCAGATTTTTGTCTCGCCAGATGGAGTAGATACAAATGAAGGCACTTTAGAAAATCCTTTTTGGTCAGTTCAAAAAGCGCAGGAATTAGCGGAGCCGGGAGATACGGTATTTATTCGTGGAGGGGAGTACATCATGCAGGATTCGGATATTTCTATGGTTGAAGATGACTTGTTTGCCTGTATTAGTTTCCTGAACAAAAGTGGTTTAGAAGGTAAAAGAATTAACTATTGGGCGTATCGAGATGAAAAGCCCCACTTTAATTTTAGTTCTGTAAAGCCTCTAAATCAAAGGGTTGTAGCTTTTTGGGTTTCCGGTGATCACCTCCATCTAAAAGGAATTGAAATTACAGGGGTTCAGATAACAATCACTTCCCATACAGAATCCTACTGTGTGTATAGCTGGGGCAATCATAACGTTTTTGAAAATATTAGTATGCATGACAATAAGGGGACTGGGCTAAGGCACAGGAAAGGGGGCTACAACCTATTTCTAAATTGTGACGCATACCGTAATCATGATGATGTATCAGAAAATAAAAAAGGGGATAACGTAGACGGATTTGGCTGCCACCCGACTAAAGGAGGAAAAGGCAATATTTTCAGAGGTTGCAGAGCATGGCTTAACAGTGACGATGGATTTGATTGTATCCGGTCGTTCGAGTCAATTGTTTTTGAGAATTGCTGGGCAGGATATAATGGCTACGATGAAGATTTTGAAAGGCTTGGGGATGGCAATGGATTCAAAATTGGCGGATATGGTTACGATGACGAATCTAGGCAGCCTGATACAATACCTCGTAATGACGTGTTTTTTTGTGTAGCATTCAGGAACAAGGCCAATGGCTTCTATGCTAATCATCATCTAGGAGGAAATAAGTGGTACAACAATACTGCATTCAATAACTCTCGCAACTTTAATATGGTAAAAAGAGAGAGCCCAGAATCACAAACCAATGCTGACGATGGATTTGACCATGAATTAATCAACAACCTGGGCTACGTAGGTAGGTC